>JAAGKN010000773.1_pt1 | contig 87924 bp, 72 predicted proteins | sample 6206371 | NCBI WGS metagenome assembly JAAGKN01 (sample SAMN11533720, study PRJNA540317) | gut metagenome | isolation source: fecal pellets from male and female animal of same cohort | host: Peromyscus leucopus | place: USA:CA | collected 2017 | reverse complement strand
ACTTACGGTGCGTCTGAGTGAGCGAATCTATAAAGATGGTCAGTGGAAGGCAGTATCACCCAGAGGGCTTATTAAAAAGTATCATGATCACATCCGTTACCGGAAGAAAAATGTGTATCTGCTCTGCTGCGGCGGTTATGTGGCAAGCGATTTTAATATCATCAGGGCATATCCGGATAAAATGTTCAGATGGGGATATTTTCCAAGGCTGGCGCAATATGACATAGAAGAATTGCTGGCAAAAAAGCGGAAACGACGTGAGACGGAGGAAAAGGTATCCATTTTGTGGGCGGGTCGTTTCATAAACTGGAAGCATCCTGAACACGCCGTCGAGACGGCGGCAAGGCTAAAACAGGAAGGATATCATTTTTCCCTTACCATGGTGGGCGGCGGAGAACTGACGGAAAAGCTGAAAACGATGGCAAAGGAAAAAGATGTGGAGAAGGAAGTTGTATTTACCGGATTTCAAAAGCCTGATGAGGTGCGCCGCTATATGGAGCAGGCGGATATCTTTTTGTTTACCAGCGATTATAGAGAGGGATGGGGTGCCGTTCTAAATGAAGCCATGAACAGCGGCTGTGCTGTGGTGACAAATTGTGCCTTAGGCGCGGCGCCATTTTTGATTATGCCGGATAAAAACGGTTTGATTTATCCTAATAAAGAAACGGGACTGCTTTATGATAAAGTTGCCGGTTTGATAAAGGAGCCTGATAAAATAGAGACTTTGGGAAGAGAAGCGTATTCGTACCATTGCGGAAGAATGGAATGCGGGGGTGGCGGCGGAAAAACTGCTTTCTCTATTGGAAGGGCTGCTTCAGGGCAGAGTGGAGTTTGCGCCAAAAGGTATTTTGAGTAAGGCGCCGGTGATTTCCCCCAAAAAAATGTACCGGTATCTGACGGAAGGGATGGGCGAAACTTATGAAGCTTAGTATCATTGCCCCCGTTTATAATATGGCGTCAGGTGAAAAATTGAAGCGCTGCATGGATTCCCTTTTGGCGCAGGAAATTGAGGATTATGAAATCATTGCCGTGGACGACGCCTCGACGGACAATTCCCTGGAAATTCTAAGGCAGTATGAAAATCGTTATCCCCAAAAGGTAAAAGTGATTCATTATGCAGAAAATAAGCGTCAGGGGGGCGCGAAAAACGAGGGACTAAAGGCGGCATCAGGAGAGTGGGTTGGCTTTGTAGACAGTGACGACTGGATTGCGCCTGATTTTTACCGAAAGTTAATCGCAAGAGCAGAGGAGACAGGCGCCGATGTAGTTGGCTGCGATTACAGTCTGGTGTCGGAATACACCTTTATTTCGGGCAAGGTGGTTCAGAATAATTTTCCGGAGCAGACCGGCGTGCTGGACAGGGAAAAGCACGGCAGATTGATTATGCGCCCCGGCAGCATGGTGGTGAAGGTTTACCGGCATGAAGTGATACAAAAGAACGGGCTGGATTTTCCGTCAGGGATTTTTTATGAGGATAACTGCGCGGGCAGTCTGTGGTCTTTGTATTTTACCCACTTTGAGAGAGTGGAGGAGCCGTTGTACTTTTATTATCAGCATGAAGTCTCCACCGTACATGTGATAACGGAGGCAAGGTGCCGTGACAGAATGGCGGCGGCGGTGCTTCTGTATGAAGAGTGTAAAGCGAGAGGTTTTTTGCAGGCGTACCACGCGGAACTGGAATACCGCTTTACGCAGCTTTATTTTGTAAATACGCTGTTTTCCTATATGATTGGCATGAAGGGCAGAAAGCTTGCTTTCGTGAAGGAGCTGAAAAGGGGAATGCTGGGGAAATATCCTGATTTTCAGGAAAATCCGTATTACAGGCAGTACACCGATGCGGAGGAGCAGAGGATGATTGCCATGCTGATGCGGTCGGAGGTCAGATTTTTTGTATATTATATTCTGTTGCTTTTTTACAGAAAGGTACGGAAGCGTATTTGTAGGAAAAAGAGAGGTTAAAAAATGAAAGCATTGGCAGTGATTACCGCAAGGGGCGGCAGCAAGAGAATACCCAGAAAGAATGTCAAGCCGTTTTTGGGAAAACCGATTCTGCTTTATTCGATTCGGGCGGCACTGGATTCGGGCGTGTTTGACGAGGTTATGGTGTCCACGGAAGATGAAGAAATCGCAAAGCTTGCGAGAGATGCAGGTGCAAAAGTACCTTTTTTCAGAAGCAGCGACACCGCGAACGATTATGCGACGACGGCGGATGTACTGCTGGAGGTATTGGCGCAGTACCGTGAGCTGGGCGTACAGTTTGATTATGTTTGCTGCATCTACCCGACGGCGCCTTTTGTGACGGCAGGGCGGTTGAAGGAAGCAATGGAGAAGCTGACTGCGCAGGGAGCGGATGCGCTGCTGCCTGTGGTAAGGTTTAGTTTTCCGCCACAGAGAAGTGTTGTGATAGGTGATGATGGCTTTTTGCGGTTTAAGTGGCAGGAATATATGCTGGCGAGGTCACAGGATTTAGAGCCTTTTTATCATGATGCAGGACAGTTTTACTGCCTGAAGGCGGACAGCTTTTGGGCGCAGAAGAAGCTGGTGATGGCGAAAACGATTGCTATGGAACTTCCGGAATCAGAGGTACAGGACATTGATACGGAGGAGGACTGGAGAATCGCGGAAGCAAAGTATAAGGCATTGTATGGAGAGCGCTGATGTTTATTCATGGTCTGCAGGAGCAATACTGTACAAAACAGACTGCGTTACAGCTAGTATTCCGAAAAAGGAGACAGGAATATGGGACAGATAAAGATTAAAGAGAGATTGATTGGGGAGGGACAACCGGCCTATATAATTGCGGAGATGTCAGCTAATCATGCGGGCAGTATAGAGCGGGCAAAAGAAATCATTTATGCGGCGAAGGAAAGCGGGGCAGACTGTATTAAAATACAGACTTATACGCCGGATACCCTTACAATTGACTGTCATAACCAATACTTTCAAGTGCAGAATGGAACATGGGAAGGCGAAAATTTATACAGTCTTTATGGGAAGGCGTATACACCGTGGGAATGGCAGAAAGAACTGAAGGAGGAGGCGGATAGAGCAGGAATAGACTTCTTGTCCACACCATTTGACAGGACAGCAGTGGATTTTCTGGAAGAGCTGGGAGTAGAATTTTATAAAATAGCCTCCTTTGAAATGATAGATTTGCCATTGCTTCAATACGTGGCATCCAAGGGAAAGCCCATTATTATGTCAACGGGAATGGGAAGTCTGGAAGAAATAAAAGAGGCGGTTGAGACTGTTTATCAAACAGGGAATACGCAGCTTGCACTGTTGAAATGTTCCAGTGTATATCCGGCTGATCCGGCAGGGATGAATCTGAGGACAATCAGTGATATGTGCAGACGTTTTCAGATACCGATAGGACTTTCCGACCATTCCATGGGTGCTTTGAGTGCTGCAACTGCTGTGGCAGTCGGCGCTTCTATTATAGAAAAGCATTTCTGTCTGGGACGGGAGATAGAGAATCCGGATGCTTCCTTCTCCATGACACCACATGAATTTAAGGAGATGGTTCAGGCTGTACGGAATGTGGAGCAGGCATTGGGGACGCCGTTCTATGGAGTGAGTGAACAGGAAGAAAGCAGCAGGATATTCAGACGCTCCATCTTTGTGGTAAAAGACATGGCGAAGGGGGAGGCGTTTACAGAAGAAAACATTAGAATTATTCGCCCGGGATATGGTCTAAAACCGAAATATATGAAGGACGTTCTGGGTATGAAGGCAGGGAGAGAACTGGAAAGAGGAACGCCGTTAGGTTTTGGAGACATAGAGCAGGGTGCAGTTTTGTTTCTGACCAATAACGATAATACAAAGGATTTATACGAGTGGCTGCTGGAACAAGGGGAAAAAGTATATTGTATACAGAATAAAATAAATCCGGAGTTGATAGAGCAATTAAACCCCTCTTTTATCATCAGTTTCAATTATCGGTATTTGATTCAGAAGGAAATACTGGATTATATGAAGGGAAAGGTGATTAATCTGCATATTTCTTATCTTCCATATAATCGCGGTTCCAGTCCTAACCTTTTTAGCTTTTTGGATAACACGCCAAAGGGCGTTACCATTCATCTGATGGATGAGGGCTTGGACACAGGGGATATTCTCTGTCAAAGGGAACTGTTTTTTGACGAAAATAAAGAAACCTTTGCTTCTACTTACAACAAGCTGATGCAGGAAATAAAGAAGCTGTTTCGGGAAAAATGGACGGAAATAAAGGAAGGACGTATCAGTCCGCAAAAACAGGTGGGAGATGGGACGTATCATCGGATGAAGGAAGTGGAAGAAATTCGGAAGAATAATCCTTTTAGTTGGGAAGATGTGATTGCAGACTACAAGAAAAATAAAAAATCATAGTAGAAAGAACGGGAACGGTATGATTTGGATAAGGGCGGATGCCAATCAGGAAATTGGAGCAGGGCATGTTATGAGGTGCCTGTCTATTGCCACAAGACTGCAGAAATGTGGGCAGGAAGTGCTTTTTATACTGGCGGATGATGGAGCGGCGGCGCTGCTTTCTGCAAGAGGACAGAAATATATCGTTTTGCACACTGATTATAGCAGGCCGGAAGACGAACTGGGGCTATTCTGTCCTATGTTGTCAGAAGAAAAGCCGGAATTGCTTTTGATAGACAGCTATTTTGTGACGCCTTGCTATGTGAGGGAAGTTGGGAAATATACACGTACGGTTTATATGGATGATAAGTTTTCTTTTCCCTGTCCGGCGGACGGCGTGATTAATTATAATATCTATGGTGAATTACTTCCCTATAGAGAAGAGGCGCAGGACAAAAGCCGGAAGTTTTTTCTGGGGTGTTCTTATGCTCCTTTGCGGGATGAGTTTCAGGCGATATCTTACCAGGTGGAGGAAAAGGCTGAAGATGTATTGATTACCACCGGTGGCAGCGATAAGTACAATCTGGCGGGAAAGATACTCCGGTGTGCGCTTTTGGACGGCGAGGGCGGGAAGCTGCAATATCATGTAGTCAGTGGAAGCTTCAATTCCAATCTGCCGGAATTGACTGCCGTTTCCCAAAAACATGCGAATGTACATATTTATCAAGATGTACGCAATATGGCAGAGCTGATGAAACAGTGCGACATTGCTGTGACGGCAGGCGGTTCCACCATGTATGAGCTGTGCGCAGTGGGAGTGCCGATTATATGTTTTTCTTTTGTGGACAATCAGGAGAGGATAGTAGAAACCTTTGTAGATAAAGGATTGGTGTGCTATGGGGGGAATTATCTGAAAGAAAAAGACGAACTGCCAAAGCGTGTTGTGGAGCATATCCGGCTTCTGGCGGAATCAAAAGCTTTGCGCGAGGGTTACAGCCGTCGGGAGAAAAAGCTGGTGGATGGAAGAGGTGCGGAGCGGATTGCACAGGAGTTGATAGGGATAGCGTGTGAAAACGTTAAAATTTGACTGTGTCTGGAGGCTGTGCTATATTGTACAGGAAGAGAATCTGAACTGCATTGTAAATAAGTCTGCAAAACGTGACGGTATATTTGGTTTGATATAAAAGCAGAAAATAGAGAGGAAGGCGCACGAAAATGGAAAAACTGGCGATTCAGGGCGGGTCCCCCGTCAGGGAGACTAAAATATATTATGGACATCAGTATATTGACGAAGCGGATGTTGCGGCAGTCGCAGACGTGCTGCGAAACGGGGATTTAACCTGTGGTCCCAAGATTGCGGAGCTGGAAAAGCGGCTCTGTGAACTGACGGGAGCAAAGTACGCGGTTGCGGTCAGCAACGGTACGGCAGCGCTGCATATAGCATGTCAGGCGGCAGGCGTGTCGGTCGGCGATGAGGTGATTACAACGCCGATTACCTTTGCCGCTTCTGCAAACTGTGCGTTGTACTGCGGTGCAGTCCCCGTTTTTGCGGATATCAATGAAAAGACTTACAACATCGACCCTGCGTCAGTGGCAGAGAAAATGACGGAAAAGACGAAGGCTGTTGTGGCGGTGGACTATACGGGGCAGGCGGCAGAGCTTGAGCCGCTGTTAAAGCTTTGTCGGGAGAACGGCGCCGTTCTTATTGAGGATGCGGCACATTCTATTGGAACAAAGTACGACGGAAAGCCTATTGGTTCCATTGCGGATTTGACTACCTTCAGTTTCCACCCTGTGAAGACGGTGACAGGCGGAGAGGGCGGAGCGGTTCTGACAAACAGCGCAGAATATTATAAAAAGCTTCTGCTCTACAGGTCGCACGGCATCACGAGGGACGAATCCCTGTTAGAAAAAGAAAAGGCAGGCGCGTGGTATTATGAACAGGTAGCTTTGGGCATGAATTACCGTATGACGGATATACAGGCGGCGCTGATTATCAGCCAGCTCGATAAGCTGGATCGTTTTAGCGGGAGAAGAAGCCGGATTGTGGCGCGCTATAACGAAGCGTTTGCCGGTATACCGGAAGTGACGATACAGGAGGAAATACCGGAGTCGGACACTACCAGACATCTCTATATTCTCCGCATAAAGCCGGAAATGCTCACGGTAAACAGGAGACAGTTTTTTGACGCTATGGCGGCGGAAAACATCTGCTGTAACGTGCATTATATTCCGGTCTACTATCACCCATATTATGAAAAATTGGGATACAAAAAAGGAATCTGTCCCAAAGCGGAGAAACTGTATGAGGAAATCATGAGCCTGCCGCTGTATTACGCCATGACGGATCAGGACGTGGAGGACGTGATTCATGCGGTGAAAAAGGTTGTGGAGAATTACAGGAGATAAGCAGAGAATAAAAAGGCATGTGAAACACTTTCCGCATAGGACCGGAATAAAAAGATTGGGAAAAAGAGATACGATGATATGAATTTTAAAACGTGGTTAAAGCAAAAAGAAAATCATATATGGGCATTGGGACTGAGCGTCCTGCTGTGCACGGTCATTGGAATCTTTTTTGACTATTATTACGATTTGAATGACGATGTGCTGATTAAGGATATTCTGGCGGGGGTCTATACGGGAACGCCTGAGGGAAGGAATATCCAAATGCTTTTCCCTCTAAGCTTTTTTTTAAGCCTCCTTTACCGTGTGGTGAGAGGATTGCCGTGGTATGGGATATTTTTGTGCACTTGCCATTTTGGAAGCATTTATCTTATTACGGAGAGAATACTCAGCCTCATCAAAAAACGCGCAGTAAAAGCGGCGGTATTGTTTTTGGAGGCGGCTGTTATTGTATCGCTTTTCTTGCGGGAGCTTGTCTTTACACAGTATACAGTGACCTGCACACTGCTTGCGGCAGCGGCGGCGTTTCTATTTTATACCTCTAAGGAAGAAAAAACGGTAAAAGCTTTTTTTCTGCGCAATCTGCCCTGCATACTGCTTGTGACAGTTGCTTTTTGCCTTCGCTCGGAGATGCTGCTTTTGGTATTGCCGCTTATCTGCGTGACAGGACTTTGCCGGTGGAGCTGTGAAAAGCCTTTCTTTACAAAAGAAAACGCTGTAAAATATTTTTCGGTGTTTGGCGGTATTCTGGCAGGAATTGTCTTAAGTCAGGGCATTCATATGGCGGCGCATGCCGGAGCGGACTGGCAGGAGTTTAACCGGTATTTTGACAATAGAACCGAGCTGTATGATTTTTACTGGCAATGGCGTCCTCCCTATGAGAATAACGAAGCGTTTTATGAGAGCATTGGTATGACAAAGTACAGCCGGATGCTGATTGAAAATTATAATTTTGGTCTCGATGAAAAGATTGACGCGGATGTTCTGAAAAAAATCAGCGATTATGCGGCGGAAACAAGAAAGCAGCAGGCTTCCTTTGCCGCCACACTGAAGCAGGCTGTTATAGACTATAAGTACAGAACGCTGCACAAGACGGACTATCCATGGAATCTGTTTGTCATTGCCATGTATGTTATGGTTTTAGCAGCAGCTTTGTTAAACCGGCATTTCCGTTTTTTGTGGGAGCTGCCCTGTATGTTTTTTGTGCGCAGCGGGTTGTGGCTGTTTATCCTGTACAGGGGCAGGTCGCCGGAGCGGATAACCCATTCTCTCTATCTGATGGAATTTGTGATTCTGCTTGCCATGTTGTGGAAGGAATGTAAAGAGGGAAAAGAAAGCAGGCTGCAGGTAGTCGTAAAGCCATGCTTTGGCGTGATACTGGCAGGATTGTGTCTTGTTTCCGTGGGAAGCAGTGTAAAAGCAGTACGTGCAGAATATGAAGAGAGAGAAGATATAAACAGGGCGTGGACGGCATTGCAGGATTATATTGAAGAGAGAGAAGATAACTTCTATTTTGTGGACGTGTATTCCACGGTGCGTTATTCGGAAAAACTGTTCTGTAATGTAGACAATACCATATCCAATTATGATATCATGGGAGGCTGGGTCTCCAAAAGTCCGCTGAATGATAAAAAATTCCGGTATTTTGGCATTTCTTCCATGGAGCAGTCTATTTTAGAGCAGGACAATGTCTTTGTTATTGTACGGGCAAAGGAACCGCAGAGCCTTCCGCCTTTTGGCGAGAGTCTGTCGGGCTATTATGCCGAGCAGGGGGAGACGATAGAACTTTACAAGGCAGACAGTGTATTTTTGGACGGTGAAGAAATTTTTTGCATATATAAGCCCGTGCGCGCGACACTCCCATAAGGGGGAAAAGGCGTGAGAAGCTTACGGATAAAGGAGATTGAAAAGGATGGCACAGTTAATCAGCTTTGTGATTCCCTGTTACCGGTCAGGGAAGACGATTCAGGCAGTGGTGGACGAGGTGGTTGCGGCGGCAGGCGCGCTTTCGGACTATGAGTATGAAATTATACTGGTGAACGACGGTTCGCCGGATGATACCTTTTCTGTTATCAGAACCCTTTGTGAAGCAGATAGCAGAATCAAGGGCATCAACCTGTCCCGAAATTTCGGACAGCACGCGGCGCTGATGGCGGGGTTTCGCCATGTAAAGGGAGATATTGTCGTATGTCTGGATGACGACGGGCAGACGCCTGCTGATGAAGCAGGTAAGCTGATAGAGGGGATCGAGGGCGGTGCTGATGTGGTATACGCCCGGTATGAGCACAAACAGCATTCATGGTTTCGAAATTTCGGCAGCAAGCTGAATGAACTGATGACGCGTGTCATGCTGGGAAAGCCGAAAGAACTGTATATTTCCAGTTATTTTGCGGCGCGGCGCTTTGTCATCGACGAGGTAGTGAGATATGAAAACGCTTACCCTTATGTTATTGGTCTGGTGCTGCGGGCAACGAAAAATATTACCAATGTGAATGTGACGCACAGGGAGAGGGAAATCGGCGCTTCGGGTTATACGTTAGGCAAGCTGATTAATCTATGGGTAAACGGCTTTACCTCCTTTTCGGTAAAACCGCTGCGGATTGCGACCATGATAGGCGCTTTTTGCGCGTTTATGGGTTTCTGCTACGGTATTTATACGATTATCAAGAAATTTATCAACCCCGGTGTGCCAATGGGATTTAGTTCGCTGATGTCCGCAGTTGTTTTTATCGGCGGTATGCTGATGTTGATGCTGGGGCTGATTGGGGAATATATCGGCAGGATATATGTCTGTATGAATAACTCGCCCCAGTATGTGATTCGGGAGACGCTGAATGAGGAATCAGTTTAGGGCAGGTAACTCTGATAGTCGCAGCTCTGCGCCCATGAAAGCATATTATCGATAACGTCGCTATAATTGTCAAGAGTCAGGCGGCAGTCGTCCCCTGTGAAACATTCCGTCATGTAGTCGTTCATCTCATGCCGGTAATGGGTGTAGTCGCAATAGTTATCAAAATCCGTAATATAGTCAAAGTCGTCCTGAAAATAATATATTTTTACGTTTGGATATGCCAACAGGGTTTCGATTACCTGTTTTTCTGCGGCAAGCTCCGCCGCGAGACTGCCGTCGGCATAGCGGTTGTACCAGTAGAGAACGCTGTAGGGTGGGAAAAAGAAGGTAAACTCGGTATCCGGCATACTTTCTATGTGTGGAAGAATATAGGCTTCAAGGTTTGCGGCAACCCTGTCGGTATAGGTGTCATCAGGCAGGGAAGGCTGAAACGCAGAGGGAGCCTCATAGGTCTGAAATACGATATCCTTCCCGTACCACATGTATATCCAGGACCAGTAGGCTTCGTTTAAGGGGGTACCTTCCCGCTCAATCTGCGGGCGGACAATATAGTCAAGTATGACCTCTTTGTTGAGAAGGTAAGGAATATCGTCCAGTACGGTGTCACTGTAAAGATAGGCAGGAATTTCATAAGCAGTTACGCCGGGTTCGGCGCGGTAATTCAAGATATCAAGACTGAGAAAAACGGCGCGGATTTCGTTAGGGCTTTTTTTGACAAGCGACAGTATGGTGTCGATATCCTTTGGGTATGCGCCGTCATAGGAGAGCTTTATCGTGTTCAGCCCCAGCTTTTCAGCGAAGAGCTTTGTGTCAAAGTTGACGGTCATGGAAGAACCCGTGATAATGCTGTCGTATTCGAAATGTCTGGACAGTCCCGGGTTCTGGCTGAGTTTATTGTCAATGAGATAGTAAAGCCCCTTTATGGGCTTGTGGTATTGGAAAAAGGGATCTGCCACAATCACCAGCAGGGCTGAAGCAAGCAGCATGGACAGAGAAAGGGAAGCAAACAGGATACAATGTTTTTTATAATCAGACGTTTGGTTTGCAGAAGCTTTCATAATTGTTTATCCTTTCAAAGTGAATTGTTTAAAAATTAAAGTACAGGAATGTGCTGACTCCGGAGAAGGACAGCACACACCATACAAAGAGCACAGAAAGCCCGATAGTGCCGGCTGTAGATGGCTTATGGATTTCTTCTGTTTCAGAAAGATTTTTACAGAAGAATATCAGGAAAGCGGCGGCTGCAATAAAAAGAAACATGCAGTAGCAGGAGCCAAGGGGCAGAGCGTCCAGTTTGAAAAATTTGAGGATGTAAAAGATTTCAGGGAGCTGGAAAGCTCCCGTTATTTCTTTGCGGATGTTAAAAGTATGCAAAGCGGCAGCGGACGGCGTTATCAGTGTTTTTAACATTTGGATAGCCTGTCCTACCGTGTCGGCACGGAATACGGTCATGGTGCACAGGATAAAAAGAAAAGTAAAAAAGACGGAAATTCCGTGTAAAAGCCGCTTTTTCCATATATGCCCTCCGGCGGGTGAGAGCTGGGGACGGTTGGATTTTAAGGCTGCTTTTGCCTTTAGCCAGATACGGGTCAGTACGCTTAAAAGCCCATGCATAAAGCCCCACAGCAGATAAGTCCAGCCTGCGCCGTGCCAAATGCCGCTGCATAAGAAAACAATCATGATATTGACGTAGGTGCGCAGTGTTCCTTTGCGGCTGCCGCCGAGTGGAATATAGAGGTATCGGGTAAAAAAGCGGCTTAAAGTAATATGCCACCGTTCCCAAAACTCCGTAATATTGGCAGCCTTATAGGGGGAAAGAAAATTGACGGCAATCCGGATATTAAACATAAGCCCAAGTCCGCGCGCCATATCGCAGTAACCGCTGAAATCCAGATAGATTTGGAAGGTGTAGGACAGGATGACGAGGAAGGTATTTAATGCATCCAGCGAGGCGTAATGTTGAAAGCCCCAGTTTGCGGCAATGCCGAAGGTGTCGGCAAGCAGCACCTTTTTGAAAAGCCCAAGGACAAAGATGCGAAGGCCCATATAAAAACTGGGAAGACAGAATTGCTTTTTGGCAGGATCCTGAAACTGAGGGAGCATTTCCTCGTGGCTGACAATGGGACCGGCTATCAACTGCGGAAAAAAAGTGACAAAGAGCGCATAATCGGAAACAGACTGTCGGGATACGCTGCCATGGGCGGTATCTATCAGAAAGCCTATCTGCTGGAAGGTAAAAAAGCTGATGCCAAGCGGCAGAAGAATATCGGGGACGATGGAGCTTATGTGAAACAGGCTGTTTATGTTTTCAAGCAGGAAGCTGAAATACTTAAAATAAAAGAGAAGAGAAAAGTTTCCCAGAATACCGCAAATCAGAACAAGTCTGGGACGAATTTGTTTCAGTATCAGCATGTGGCAAAGGTAGTTTAAGGCGATGCTGAAAAGAATAATGCCTAAATAGGAGATATTGAAATAGGCATAAAACCATAAGGACATGCCGGTTAAAAACCATTTTGCCAGAACGTAATGCTTTGCTTTGTTTAATAAAAAATAGCCGAGCAGGGAAACTGGCAGAAACAAAAAAATAAAAATATAGGAATTAAAAAGCATAATTTATCCTTTCCCGTTGCCGATATGACTTTCTTATCTTTTATTTATCCTTTTCCACTATATACCAACAGCATACCTTTGTGTTAAATTGGGGTAAAAATTTAAGAAAAATTAAGTATAGTCATATTGAACGGAAGGTGATAGAATATGATAAGCAGGGAAAGAGCATGGATGCGCTGCAGATACAGACTTGCTAAAAACCGGATAGTAGAAAATATAAGAGGCCTATAGTATGGATAGAAGAAAAAGAGAAGAAAAAAAGGCATGGCTGACGCTAACCTTAATTGTTGTTTTGGTGGTTGTTGTGGCTCTTTTTCTGACAAAAGATTTCAGGGAATACCTGAGAGATTATGAGGCGTTTCAGGAGTATAAAAGCTATGTGATGGCACAGGAGAACGATGCAAATCAGGAAAAGGATCCGGCGGCGGACGATATCGTTTCTGTGCCGGAGACTACGCCGCAGCCGGCAGAAAGCGGGACGCCTGAGCCAACGGCAGCGCCTCCTGCGGAAAGCGAACCGCCAAAGACAGATACGGAGCCGCAGCATTACGAGGTGCTGGCAGGGTCCAGGACATTGTGCGATGTGAGTGGAAATGTTATTTGGCAGGCGGATACCATTGCGCCGGAGACCGCAGAGCTTCTGCGGGGATATGTGCAGGAGCGGAATTTGGTTTATATCTGGCAGAATTCCTATGAAAAAACGCTGAAAATAAATGAACTGGACAAAAAGATACTGGCGACTGCGGGCTGTGCGTTTCCGAGTGTTAAAATTAATTTTATCGGGGACAGTATTACAGAAGGAGTTGGCGGCAGTCAGGATGCGGATGGAAGGCAGATTAGCTATGTCAACTATGTGCAGCAGGCGCTGCAGTTTGGGGAAGTGTGCAATCATGGACGTGCCGGTGCGACAATAGTAGGGTATAATAACAATGACGAGTTGGCAATCGGGGCGCATGCGGACGAGCTTTTTGTAAGGGATTCGGACATTACTGTTTTTTATGCAGGACTAAATGATTTTTTAACGGATGTGGAAGTAAAGAACTTTGGCGTTTTGGATAACGGTACGACAGGGGGCTATTGCGGGCAGTTACAAAAGATGATAAATCCTTTGAGAACGGATTATCCAAACACACTGTTTTTCTTTGTGACGGCATTTCAGACGCCTAATACAAGTTCGACGAAGGAATACACGAATTTTAATGGGATTCCGACTCTGAATGATTATATGGATCCGCTGCGGACGCTGGCAGGGCAGAATGGGTATCCGGTTATAGATCTCTACAGTATAGGACTGATGGACATGCATGATGCAGTAACGGCAGAGAACCTGCTGGCGGACAGTACGCATCCCAATGACGCCGGATACCGGATTCTGGGAGAGCATATTGCGGCGGAAATACTGCTTTATTGTCTGGGAATGATAGAATAGTAAGCATGGACGGTATGGAGGAAAAATGCGGGAACTGGAATATCCTTTTGACAGCGAATACATTTTAAAAAAGGCAAAGAGTATCAAAAAGACGCTGCTTGCCGACGGCAGCGTGCGTATCCGGAAAAAAATCGCCGTTTTGGGCGGGAGTACAACGCATGATATCGTGAAGGTGCTGGAGCTTTTCCTTCTGCATTATGGAATAGAGCCGGTTTTTTATGAATCGGAATATGCGCAGTACTGGCAGGACGCCATGTTTGACAATGCAAAGCTTGGGGAATTTGCGCCGGATATCATTTATATCCACACAAGTAACCGGAATATACAAGAATACCCCGGGCTTTCGGATTCTGTGGAAGCGGTGGATGCACTTCTTGAAAAAAATTACCGCCATTACGAGGCGATGTGGGACAAGCTTCAGGAAAGCTATCGCTGTCCTATCATTCAGAATAATTTTGAGCCTCCTTTTTACAGGCTTTTAGGCAACAGGGAGGCTTGCGATATACACGGTAGGATTTCTTTTTTGAACCGTCTGAATGAGAAATTTTATCAGTATGCCCGTGAACACAATTATTTTTATATCAACGACATCAACTACCTCTCTGCCTGCTATGGGCTTGATAAGTGGGCGGACCCTTTTTACTGGCATATGTACAAGTATGCGCTCTGCCTGCCGGCGGTTCCTGCATTAAGTTTTAATGTTGCCAATATCATTAAATCGGTCTACGGCAAAAATAAAAAGGCGCTGGTGCTGGATTTGGATAACACGCTCTGGGGCGGCGTCGTGGGGGACGATGGCGCGGAAAATCTGGAGATTGGACAAGAGACCTCCATGGGGCAGGTATACTCGGAGTTTCAGGGATACTTAAAGCAGCAGAAGGATATTGGTATTATGCTGAATGTCAGTTCCAAAAACGAAGAAGACAACGCCATGGCGGGACTTACGCATCCGGACGGGACATTAAAACCGGAGGATTTTGTGCTGATTAAGGCAAACTGGGAGCCGAAAAACAGAAATGTGGCGGAGATAGCGTCAGAGTTAAATATTATGCAGGACAGCCTGGTGTTTGTGGATGACAACCCGGCGGAGCGGGAGATCGTGCGGGGCAGCCTGCAGGGTGTTTCCGTGCCGGAGATAACGAGCCCTGAGCAGTACATTCGGATTCTGGATCATTCCGGTTTTTTTGAGGTGACAAATCTGTCGGAGGACGACAGGCTGCGAAGCGAGATGTACAGGGCGAATCTGGAGAGAAAGAAGGAGCAGGAAAGCTTCGGAAGCTATGAGGAGTATCTGCATTCCCTTGCTATGAAAGGTACGATAAAGCCCTTTGAACCATTGTATATGGCGCGTATTGCGCAGCTTACCAACAAGAGCAACCAGTTTAACCTGACTACAAAGCGGTATACGCAGACACAAATCGAGCAGCTTGCAGCGGATGATGGCTATATCACTCTCTATGGAAAGTTAGAGGATAAATTCGGCGATAACGGGGTGGTTTCCGTGCTGATTGGACGCAGGGAGGATTCCCTGCTGCATATGGATTTATGGCTGATGAGCTGCCGTGTGCTAAAAAGAGATATGGAGTTTGCCATGCTGGATGCATTGGTGCATACCTGCCTAAAAGCGGGAATCAAAGGGATTAAGGGCTATTACTATCCAACTGCCAAGAATAAAATGGTGGAAAAGTTTTATGCGCTTATGGGCTTTATGCTTGAAAAAACAAGTGAAGACGGCAGCACAGTGTGGTATTATGAAATAGAAACAGATTATGAAAATAAAAATAAAGTGATAAAGGTGGTAGAAGCATGACAAGAGAAGCAGCATATGAAACGTTAAACGAGGTGTTCAGGGACGTTTTTGATGATGAAGCAATTGTGGTAAATGACAATACGACAGCGGACGATATTGAGGATTGGGACTCATTAGAGCACATCAACCTGGTTTCTGCTGTTGAACAGGCATTTGGCATCAAATTTTCCATGGGACAGGTTGTAACCATGAAGAATGTAGGAGAGATGGTGGATATTATTTTAGGGCAGGTGGATTAATAGAAAGGATTGCTTATGTCTTTTACATCCTTTTTCTTTTTGTGTTTTTATGCAGGCATATTCATTATATATTATCTGTTTCCTGCAAAGCTGCGGTGGGTATTTTTACTTGCCGCAAGTGTTGTTTATTATCTGCTGTCAGGAAACGGGATTCTTATCTTATACCCGATAGCGGCATGCCTTGCAGCGTATGCGGGTATTTGTTTTATGGAACGGTCGGAAGAAATCAAAAAACGGCGCGCCGCGCTTATTCTGGTGGTATTGCTCCTTGTGGGCAGTCTTTTTGTGTTAAAGTATGTTAATTTCGGCATCAATACAATCAATGGGATTGCCGGAATATGCAGAGGCGGCAAAGGGATAATAAACGGCTTTCAATTTCTGGTGCCGTTAGGCATTTCTTTTTATACTTTTTCCATTTTGGGCTATGTGATAGATATTTACAATAAAATTGCAAGACCGCAGAAGAATTTTTTTAAGCTGGCGCTGTACGGCATGTATTTTCCTGCCATATTGTCAGGTCCGATTCTCCGTTACAGGGAGGATGGGGAACAGTTTTTTCAGCCCCATCCGTTTGATTATAAGCAGGTTACTTTTGGCTTCCAGAGGATGCTGTGGGGCTTTTTCAAGACGCTGGTTATCTCAGAGCGCATGAATCTGATTGTCAATACCGTGTATAATAATTATGCGGATTACAGCGGCGTATTTATATGGATAGCGGCGATCTGTTTTGCGTTTCAATTGTATACCAATTTTTCGGGCAGCATGGATATTGCGCTGGGCGTTTCCCAGACCTTCGGGATTAAGCTGCCGGAAAATTTTGACACGCCTTTCTTTTCTAAGACGATTTCCGAGTATTGGCGCCGATGGCATATTACGCTGGGCGTGTGGATGAAGGAATATGTTTTTTATCCGCTGCTTAGAACGAAAGCTTTTACAGAACTGGGAAAAAGGTGGAAGGACAGATTTGGCAAGAAGAGGGGAAAGCAGTTTACTACCTTTACGGCGATGTTTATCCTCTGGCTTACAGTGGGAATCTGGCATGGCGGAGACTGGAAGTTTGTGATTGGATCGGGTCTGCTGCACTGGTTTTATATTGTAGTGGGGGAACTGCTGAATCCGGCATACAGAAAGCTGATGGAAAAGTGCCATATTCATGCGGACAGCAAATGGCTGGATTTGTGGCGGATGATAAGGACATTTTTTCTTGTCAATATTGGGTTTGTGTTCTTTAGGGCAGATTCGGTGGCTGCTGCATGCCGTATGCTGGCAAGCGCGGTGCGCATAGGGAATGTCGGAATACTGTTGCATGGTTCTTTGTTTTCACTAGGATTGGACTGGATAGAGTTTACAATTGCTGTTGTGTCGCTGCTTATCCTTTTGGTAGTCTCCATATTACAGCAAAAGGAGAGTGTGCGGGAGCGGATTGCGAGAAAGCATATTGTAATCCGCTGGATTATCTGGTATGCGCTGCTGTTTTATGTGATTTTATTAGGCTATTACGGACCGGGCTATAGTGCGGCAGAGTTTATTTATCAGGGATTTTAGGAGGCTGCCATGAATAGAAAGCAGGCTGTGAAGGCGATTTTATTTGCTGTTATTTTTTTGGTTCTACTGCGGTCACTTACCTATATGCTGCGGACGAATGGTGATATCAAGGAAATTTTTCTGGGGTTTTATGCGGAACCCAAGGATACGATAGACGTTGTTATGATAGGCTCCAGTCCGGTGTATCCGTTTTATGCAGCGCCGAAACTGTGGGGAGAATATGGATTTACCATGTATCCGCTTGCCAGCAATGTGCAGCGTCCGGCTGCGGCTGTATATCTGGTGGAAGAGGCGTTAAAGACCCAGTCTCCGCAATTGTTTGTGTTCGAGCTTCGTATGTATACGTATGAAGAAGGCTTTATGGCTGATAACATGGCGTATGCAAGGGGCGTTACGGATAATCTGAAATACTCATGGAACCGAATCCGGCTTATCAACAGTCTGGTACCGGATGTGTCGGAGCGGTACACCTATTACTTTGATATCTTTAAGTATCATTCTAACTGGAAAACGTTGGTTCTGCCGGATCAGTACACCGCATTTAGATACGAAAGGCTTCATCCCTTAAAAGGCTATGTGATGAACGATAATGTAGTGCCGGGGGAGGGAATCGACTGCGGCGCTGTTACAGGACGGATGGCAATACCGGCGGAGCAGGAGGATAATCTGCGCACACTGTTGGCGTATCTGCAGGAAAAAAATTTAAATGCCCTGTTTATTGTGTCGCCCATGGTTTTGGACGAGGACACACAGAGGAAATTTAACTATATGGAAGATATTATTACTTCCGGCGGATTTGGTTATTTGAATTTCAATAATTACTATGACGAGCTGGGTATCGATTTTGCTGCGGACTATTACGATGGAGGCAGTCATGTCAATGCTTCCGGTTCGGAGAAATGTACCGCTTTTCTGGGACGCTATCTGACGGAGCATTATGCGCTTGCCGACAGGCGGGGAGATGCAGCATACAGTACGTGGGACGAAGCGTATGCTTATTGGCAGGAATGTCAGGAGGCGGCGTTGGAAACAATAAGCGATAAAGTGGCAGGCGGCATATATGATACCGTATTGGAGGAAGAATGAACAGGTATTGTTTTGAAGAAATAAAAATCGGAATGGAAGAATCCTTTGAAGTGAAGGTGACTTCTGAAATGATGGAGTTGTTTTTTCGTATTACGGGCGATAGCAATCCGCTTCACACCGACGAGGCGTTTGCGAGAAAGAAGGGCTATGCTTCCTGCGTGTCATACGGTATGCTGACGGCTTCCTTTCTGTCAACACTGGCAGGAGTCTATATGCCCGGGGAGAAAAGCCTGATTCACAGTGTGGAAACAAAATTTGTCAAACCGGTTTTTCCGGAAGATGTGCTGAAAATTTCCGGTGAAGTCGTGGAAAAGAACGAGCTGTTTTCTGCAATCAAATTGAAAGTCACAATTACCAACCAGAACAGGGAGAAAGTATTGAGAGGAACTATGCAGATAGGAGTATTGACAGATGGAGAGTAAGGTATACTTTATTACGGGAGCTTCCTCGGAGATCGGGACTGCGTTTATCAAAAGTCTGGAGGAAAAATTGAAAAAAAGCGGGGAGAGGGCGACTGTTATAGCGCATTATGCAGCGCATAACGAGGCGCTTTTGGCGTTAAGGGAAGAGCTTACCGCAGTGACGCTTGTGCCGCAGCAGGCAGACTTGTCACGACCGGAAGAAGTGTCAGATTTGATTGCGCGGGTGGCAGAGATTTGTGAATGTCCGGACTGTATCCTGCATCTTCCGGCTTCCAAGCTTTCTTATAACCGTATGAAGCAGTTTGACTGGCAGAGTGTTTTGCGGGATATGGAAATACAGGTACATTCGCTTGGGGAAATCGGGAAAAAATTTCTGCCCAAAATGGGAAAGAGGGGGAATGGGAAGGTAGCCGTTATGCTGACCGCCTGTACAGTGGGGATGCCGCCTAAGTTTATGTCCCAGTATGTTGTGGTGAAATATGCCCTGCTTGGACTGATGAAGAGCATGGCGGCAGAGTTTGCAGATAAAGGTGTGAATGTAAACGGCATATCACCCAATATGATGGAAACGAAATTTTTGGACAATATAGACAGTAAGATTATTGAGATGAACCGGACAGCCAGCGCGATGAAACGGAATATGCGTGTGGAAGAGGTACTGCCTGCTGTGCACCTTCTGCTGTCGGAGGGATCTGACTATATGAATGGAGTAAACCTAAATCTGACAGGGGGAGACAGATAGAGTTGAAAGTTGTAAAGAAATGGCAACTGTGCTATACTATCAAGGAAAAACAGAAATGACGGGAATCAAAGAGAGGAAGAGCAGTTGAGGACAAGCATATCGCTAAAACGGGCAATACAATCCATGATAGTTTTATTGATGGTTATCTCAGTTGCACTGGTATGGCCATTGAGACTGATACGCCCCATGCATTATGAGGGAGAGACAGACAAGGATTCCGTGACGGTAATGCTGAATGAGGGTACTATCATGCAGGGCTTTGTGCCTCTGGCGGGCGAGCTTTCCACTATCAGTTTCTATATTTATAATGAAGAGCTGATGCCGGAAGAGAAAGCGGGAACTTTGTATTTCAGACTCTTTGATGCAAACCTGCAGAAGCTGGAAGAAAAAAGCTATCCGGTCCACACGCTTGCCATCCCCGGAATCTGTCATGTCAGAATAGGAAGCGATTTGCAGGTTGGACAGGCATATTATTTTACCATTGAAAATGAAAACGCCGGATTGTTGTTTTCAATGAGTGATGGTGTTAATTTAGACGCCCGTTATGCATATAAGGCATATTTTTCGAAAGGACAGTATGCGCTATGTGCCTTGGCAGTGTTGTTTGCGGGTGGTCTGCTGCTTGCTCTTGTGGAGCTTTTGCTGCGCAGGGATACCAGGCGCGTCAGGATGGATTTCGGCATGAGGGCGGCGGCGGGAGTTTTGGTGACGGGAGCAGTTTTGTGGGGACTTTGGAATGTGTTTCCCGGGAAAAAATTTACGGATAATCCGGCTGATATTTTGTTTTATCTGTCAGGCATATTGCTGTTTTGGTTCTTGGCACTCTACAGCCTGTTTCACAAACGGCAGGTTTTAACGGAAGAGAGGATATCGAAGGAAGAGCTTTTAAAGAGGCTTCGGCTGGCGTTGCAATCGCTTGCTTTTGCCGGTGTTATGCTTGGGGGAGTACGTTATTTAAATGCATTAAGTCTGCGGGAACAGAAGCTTGCCATCAATCTTGTGCTTACCTGCTTTGCGCTTGTCATTATCTGCAGTTATACAAAGAAAGAAATTTTCAACTGGTATAATCCGGTTTATCTGGTTTTGGCAGTGGGCGGCGGCATTTACTATCTGCAGCAGTACAAAGCGAATGCCGATAACCAGGAGATCTGCAGGGGAAATGTATTATACCTTATCTTGTGGGGCTTTGTGGTTTTAAATACCATCAGGCTTTTGGTTTGGGATAGAAAAAGCAGAAATAAGGTATCATGGGTATATATGGCTGCTTTGATACTGCTTGTCGCTGAAATGGTGAGAAGCAGAAACGGCAGGGTGTGGCCGATTGACATCGCTGTTTTTTTCGGGCTTTTTGCAATTCGTATTATTTATAAGGGAAAAAGGCAGCAGTATTTATACTGTTTTTCCAATGGCGTTTTTATTCATTTTGCAGGTATCAGCATTTATGCGATACTTTACAGACCGTTTCATTATTATATGTATACGAGGTATCCGGGTGTTTTTCATACGGTAACGCTGGCGGCTGTCTATATGGTGTTTGTGCTTGTGCTTGCCTTGATACGGTTTATGGCGGTTTATAAAGAAAAGAAAAGTATAAAAGCGGTATGGAAGGAAATATGGCTTATGGGGATGGCGGCAGCCTTCTTGTTTCTGACGGCATCCCGAACGGGGCTTTTTGCGGCGCTCTTTTTGTGTCCTGTCATGTGCATTATGATAACTTTTATGGGATTTCAAGACGGCGTTACGGAACTGGTAAAAAGGATTGCAGTACCGGCAGTTGCGGCGGTCTGTTTTTTCCCTGTTGTTTTTACGGCATGCCGAATTGTACCGGCTGTAGTGGGCAAGCCATTCACATATGAGATTGAATGGTTTCCGGATTCCATAAAAAAGGGGGAAGAATGGGATTCTTTCCGTTTTATTACGTTGTCCAAATTTTTTTATATCGCGGATAACCGTATCAGCACGGGAAATGAAGATAAGCCGGATACGCAAATTGATATAGAGGCAGATCCTACTAAGGTCTATATGGAAATTCCGGAGGTGGTGAAGTCTCCGGAAGAAATCGAAGCCGAGAGATGGGAGAATGCAAATCAGTACAGCAATGGCAGGCTTGAGATTTACAGAATTTATCTGCAGCAGTTAGACTGGAAGGGACATGAGACGGTCAGTCTTATGACGGAGGATGGCAAGGAAACAGGCCATGCCCACGACGTATTTTTACAAGTGGCGCATGATTTTGGAATCGGCGCAGGCATTTATTTCCTTGTATTCTGTGTATTTGCCGGAATCAGAAGCATTTTTTATTATTTGCGCCACAAAGAAGAAAGCACAGCGCTGGTTCCGCTTGGCATTTTGGCGGTTTTTGGTGTCTGCGGGTTGGTGGAATGGGTATATCTGCCTTACATTCCCACAGGTTTTGCATTCTACTTTGCATTAGTATTATTCATTCCGGCAGAGGGGAAAAAAGGGATACAAAAGGCTGACAACTGAAAACTTCAAACAGTTGTGCAGGAAAATGAGGATTCATAATGAAAAGAACAATAAACACTGCATTGTTGTATAGAAGAATATTTTTGGTGATATACGATATCATTTCCGTTGTCGCGGCAGCGGTCATAGCGTTAGTCATACGGTATGAGTTTGTGTATCGGAACATAGAAGAAGCATTTTTGGAATCCGTATATTCTTTTTTACCTTGTACAGTTGCAATTGCACTTTTGTCGTTTACTCTTTTTCGCCTCTATAGCAGTCTTTGGGCGTTTGCAGGCGTAAATGAGATGCAGAATATTGTGGTGGCGTGCGGCGTTACGGTGGTGCTCAATAGTGTTGGGATGATGGTCTTCCACAAATCTGTACCGCGCAGCTATCCCTTTATGTTTGTCTGTCTGCTGATAGCCTTTACGTTTGCCAGCAGGTTCAGTTACCGGTTTTTCAGGGGACTAAAGAGAAAGAGCATGAAGCAGAAGGCGGGCACTAATGTGATGATAATCGGTGCAGGCGAAGCGGCAAATCTGATTATTCGGGATATTGTCGGCAGCAGATACACGCATATGCAGATTAAATGCATTATTGATGACGACCCCAACAAGCAGGGCAGGTATATTCAGGGGATAAAGGTAGTCGGCGGAAGGGAAAAAATCAAGCAGTCCGTGGATGCATATGCCATCGACGAGATTTTTATTGCAATGCCGTCCGTATCCAAATCTATTATCAGTGGTATCATTGAAATCTGCAAGGACACGTCCTGTAAGCTGCGGACACTGCCGGGTATGTATCAGCTTGTAAACGGCGAGGTCAATGTCAGCCAGTTGAAGGATGTGGATGTGGAGGATTTGCTGGGAAGAGATCCCATTGCAGTGGATTTGGAATCTATTCTTGGTTATGTACAGGAACGCTGCGTACTTGTGACGGGCGGAGGCGGTTCCATCGGCAGTGAGCTTTGCCGCCAGATAGCGGCGCATAAGCCGTCACGCCTTATTATTGTGGATATTTATGAAAACAATGCTTATGATATACAACAGGAATTGAAGCATACGTTTCCCGGGCTTGATATGGTGGTGCTCATTGCTTCTGTCCGTAATACAAAGCGCATGAACCGTATTTTTGAGCAGTACAAGCCGGATATTGTTTATCATGCGGCGGCGCACAAGCATGTGCCGCTGATGGAGGACAGCCCGAATGAGGCGATCAAAAACAATGTGTTCGGCACATGGAAAACCGCGCAGGCGGCGGCTTTTTACGGTGCGAAAAAGTTTGTGCTGATTTCCACGGACAAGGCGGTGAACCCGACGAATATCATGGGAGCGAGCAAGCGTATCTGTGAGATGATTATTCAGACGTTTAACAGGCATTATGACACAGAATTTGTGGCGGTGCGTTTTGGCAATGTGCTGGGCAGCAACGGAAGCGTGATTCCGCTGTTTAAGAAGCAGATTGCGGCGGGAGGGCCGGTTACGGTGACGCATCCCGATATTATCCGTTATTTTATGACGATTCCGGAGGCGGTATCTCTTGTGCTGCAGGCGGGCGCCTATGCAAAGGGCGGCGAGATTTTTGTTTTGGATATGGGAAAGCCTGTGAAAATACTGGATTTGGCGAAGAATCTGATCAGACTTTCCGGCTATAAAGTTGACGAGGACATCGAGATCGAGTTTACGGGGCTGCGTCCGGGCGAAAAATTGTATGAAGAGCTTCTGATGGAGGAAGAGGGCTTGCAGGAAACGGAGAATAAGCTGATTCATATCGGAAAGCCGATTGAGATAGACGAGGAGAAGTTTTTCCTGCAGTTAAAGCGGTTAAAGGAAATAACGCAGGATGAAGAGGAAGATATCAGAAAAGTAATAAAAGAGATTGTTCCTACTTATCGTGAGCAAAAAAGCGAGGATAGCCATGAAGAAAGAGTTCAGTAACCGACTACGCAGGTATAAGCGGTATATCCGGTACGGATTACAATATTATTTTTATGAAAAGCCCAAAGGACTGGATTTTACCATGCGGGATACACATTTGATAGAAGAATCCGGCGGTGTCCTGCATGGTTATTCCAAGACAAATGAAGAGCATATCAGAGAAATATTTGCCGTGTTGGAGGTCACAGATAAAGACAGCCTGTTAGATGTAGGATGTGGAAAGGGAGTGGTATTAAGAGAAGCCTCGAAGTATCCTTTTAAAAAAATTGCAGGAATAGATATCGATGCAAATTTGGTACAGATTGCAGGAAAAAACTTTGAAATATTAGGATTGGCAGAAAGGATACACTGTACGGCTATAAATGCTTTGGATTATCGTGATTACAAGGACTATAATACTTTTTTCTTTTTTAATCCTTTTTCACAGGAAATATTTCAGGCAGTTATAGGCGAGATTATTTCGGAACATAAGGGAAACAGGCAGATTCGTATCATATATCATAATCCGGTATATCAAAGTGTGATAGAGGAAACGGGGAAATTTAAAAAGATAAAAGAAATGTATGATGAAGCAAAAGACTATATGACGAATATATACATTTCACAGTGGTAGAGATGTCAGGGAAAGAAGGAACCGGTATGGACAAAAAACGCATTTATTTATCCTGTCCCACCATGCATGGGGACGAGCAAAAATTTGTACAGGAGGCATTCGACACGAACTGGGTGGCACCCTTGGGGCCTAACGTCAATGCTTTTGAAAAAGAACTGGCGGAATATGTGGGCATTTCCCATGCTGCGGCGCTTAGCGCGGGTACGGCAGCGATTCATCTTGCCCTGCGTATTCTGGGAATCGGCGAGGGGGATGTGGTATTTGTACCATCCCTGACCTTTAGCGCGACGGTAAATCCTGTCGTATATGAAAAGGCTGTTCCCGTGTTTATTGATTCAGAGCGCGATACATGGAATATGAGCCCCGAAGCTCTTGAAAAGGCGTTTCAAAAATATCCGGATGCAAAGGCAGTCATAGCGGTCCATCTGTACGGGACGCCGGCGAAGCTGGATGAGCTGCTCGCTGTCTGCAGTGAGCATGGCGTGCCTTTGATCGAGGACGCGGCAGAGTCTTTGGGCAGCACCTACAAGGGACGGCATACGGGCACCTTTGGAAAATTCGGGATTTATTCCTTCAATGGCAATAAGATCATCACCACTTCCGGCGGCGGTATGCTGGTCTCTGAGGAGGAGGAAATCACAAAGAAGGCGACCTTTCTGGCGACACAGGCGAGGGACCCGGCAAGGCATTACCAGCATTCTCAAATCGGCTTTAACTACCGGATGAGCAATGTGACTGCAGGTATCGGCAGGGGACAGCTTCTACACATGGAAGAGCACAAGGCGCTGAAACAGGCAATTTACCAAAAATATAAAGAAGCCTTTTCGGATATTCCGCAAATTACGATGAATCCACTGAATACAGACGGGGATGCCAACAACTGGCTGTCATGCCTTACGATTGCACAGGGCTGCGGGGTGACGCCTGATATGGTGATGGATGCACTGGCGGAAGAAAACATAGAGTCAAGACCGATCTGGAAGCCGCTGCATTTACAGCCGGTTTTTGCCGGTTGTGATTTTATCAGGGAAAACGAAAAGGAATGTGTGTCCGAGGATATTTTTAACAGAGGGTTGTGTCTGCCGAGTGATATTAAAAATACGGATGAGGACATGGCGCTGATTGTACAAACGATTCGAAGACTGTTTCAATAAGTAACAACAGTCAGGGACAGGCGACGCCAAAGAAAGCGGAGACTTAGGGGAGAAAGGCGGAATACAGGCATATGTATAGAAAATTTATCAAAAGATTACTGGACATTGTCATTTCCGGTATTGGTATTATTATCTTAAGCCCGCTGTTTGTGGTGCTGGCAATACTTGTGCGAGTGAAACTGGGAAGTCCTGTGCTGTTTAAACAGGAGCGTCCGGGAAAAAATGAAAAGATTTTCAGGCTGTGCAAATTCCGCTCCATGACGGATGAGAAAGATGAGCAGGGCAGGCTTTTGCCTGATGAAGTCCGATTGAACCGCTTTGGCAGGCTGCTTCGTTCCACCAGTCTGGATGAATTGCCGGAGCTGTTTAATATTCTGAAAGGGGATATGAGTCTGATTGGACCTCGTCCGCTGCTGGTTCGTTATCTTCCGTATTATACGGCTGAGGAGCGGCACAGACATGATGTAAGACCCGGACTTACGGGGCTTGCACAGGTAAACGGAAGGAATGCGCTGGGATGGGAAGAACGTTTTGCCTACGATCTGGAATATGTCAATAAACTTACGCTGCTGATGGACATAAAAATTATCGGCATGACGGCAAAGAAGGTGCTGAAGCGTTCGGATACTTTATCGGGGGCGGAACAGACAGTGGCAGATTTTGACGTTTATAGAAAAGGAAGGACTGAAAGCAGAGATGAAGAAGATCGCCCTGTTTGAAAAAGAACTGAATAGAACGCCGGTAGAAGTCTTGTCGGGAAATTATGGGTCAAATCGTTTTTTTATGAAGCGGGATGACTTACTTCCTTTTAGTTTTGGCGGCAATAAGGTAAGAAAGGCGGCTGAATTTTATAAGGATATCAGACGGCAGGAGGTCGATGTGGTGATGACCTATGGCAGCAACAGCTCCAATCACTGCCGCGTGATCGCAAATATGGCGGCGGCAATGGGACTTTCCTGCCATATTATTTCGCCGGAGGAAAACCGAGAGGTTTTGTACAACACAAAAATGGTAGAACAGTTTGGCGCGAGGATAGAAACCTGTCCGGTAAGCGAGGTGGCAAAAACCATCGAACGCCGCAAAGCGTCTTACGAGGCAGAAGGGAAAAAGGTGTATTTTATTGCAGGCGGCGGACATGGCAATCCAGGTACGGAAGGGTATGTGAAAGCATATCGGGAAATTTTGGATTATGAAAGGGAAAATCATATTTATTTTGACTATATATTCCACGCTTCGGGAACGGGCGCTACGCAGGCGGGACTGGTCTGTGGCAAACTCTTAGCCGGAGACAGAGAGAGAAAGATCGTGGGAATCAGCATTGCGCGGGAAGAAGGCAGAGGGCGTCAGGTCGTAAAGGAGAGCATTGCGGAGTATCTGGGAGGGGATTTTGAAAAACTCTACAGGGAAGAGGATTTAATCTTTACGGATGCATACCGGCTTGGCGGTTACGGAAAGTTTCACAAAGATATCAAAGAGGCGATTAGAGCTGTTATGTATGAGGAGGGCATTCCCATGGACACCACCTATGTGGGAAAAGCCTTTTGGGGCATGTGTCGAGTATGTGAAGGAAAACAGAATAGAGGATCAGAATATTCTGTTTATCCATACAGGCGGGACACCGTTGTTTTTTGATTTTTTAAAGGCTGAGTGAGCTGCCTGTGCAGAGAAATGGAGGAAAGAGTGAATATTTTAATCTTGAGCGCCGGCACCAGAAACAAAGTGGTGCGGTATTTTAAAGAGGCAGTGGGAGAAGAGGGCAGGGTGATTGCCACGGACTGCTCCAATCTTGCGCCTGCAGTTTATGAAGCTGATGCATTTTATCTGGTGCCCAGAATCACGGAGGCGGGATACCTTGGGCGTATTTTGGATATCTGTAAAAAAGAAAATATAGACGGCGTGTTTTCCCTGATTGATCCGGAGCTCAGTCTTTTGGCGCGGGAAAAAGAGAAATTTCTCGCTGTAGGCGCTACCCCCATTATATCTCCCTACGAGCTGGTGGAAACCTGCTTTGACAAATATAAAATGTATCAAATGCTGTGCGATATGCAGATTCCCACGGGGAAATGCTATATTGACAAAAAGGATTTTTACAGGGCGGTGGAAAGAGGAGAAATATCCTACCCTGTTTTTGTAAAGCCGGTAAAGGGAAGCGCCAGCATCAATATCAATAAAGTGTCCGGCAGCAGGGAGATAGAAGTGCTGTTCGACATGTATGACGATTTAATGATACAGGAGTATATGGATGGGACGGAATATGGCGCAGATGTATACATCGATATGGTGACGGGCAGATGCACGTCAATTTTCCTGAAAGAAAAGATTAAGATGCGTGCCGGTGAGACGGATAAGTCGGTATCGGTAAAGGATACGGCGCTGTTTGCCATGCTGGAAGCGTTTGTAGAAAAGTGCGGTTTTTGCGGTATGATAGATATCGACATTTTTAAGATAAACGGCGTTTATTATATTTCGGAGGTAAACCCCAGATTTGGTGGAGGATACCCCCACGCCTATGCGTGCGGAGTGAATCTGCCTGCTCAAGTATTGCGTAATTTGCGCGGGGAGAGCAATGAAAAAGCGATTGGCGATTATAAAGAAGGCATCTGTATGATGAAGTACAATGAGACCATGATTTTAGACATGAACGGCAGGGAGCTTGTGAAATAAATGGGTACAATACTGATACTGGCAAATTCTTCCGGCGGACTGTATGATTTTAGGAACGAGCTTCTGCTGCGGCTTAAGGAACAGCATGAAGTGAAGATAAGCGTTCCGGACGATACGAAAGTGAAGGAGCTCAAGGAAGAGGGATACGAGGTTTTTAAAACGCCAATCAACAGGCGAGGCATGAACCCTAAAGAGGATTTGAAGCTGCTGTTTTCCTATCAGAAGCTTTTGAAACAGGTAAAGCCTGATTTGGTGCTGACCTACACCATAAAGCCCAATATTTACGGCGGGATTGCCTGCAGGAGAAAGAAAATTCCCTATATTGCCACTATAACGGGACTGGGCAGTACCTTTCAGAGAGAGGGAGTGCTGAAAAAGTTGATTATCCGAATGTACAAGACGGGTTTAAAACGGGCGGCATGTGTTTTTTTTCAAAACGAGCAGAATAAAGGGATATTTGAGAAATATGGAATCAGGGGAAAGAACAGCAGGCTGGTAAGCGGCTCCGGCGTCAATCTGGACAAACACGGCTTTGAAGATTATCCGACAGAAAAGGGTACAAGATTTCTGTTCATCGGCAGAATTATGAAGGAAAAGGGAATTGAGGAGCTTTTGGCGGCGGCAGAGGCGCTTAAGGGAACGGACAGCAGCTTTGAAATCATGGGTTACTGCGACGAGGACTATCAGGCTAAGCTGGATGCGTATGAAAGCCGCGGTCTGATAAAGCAGATCGGCTTTCATCCAACGGTGCATGAATATATCAAAGCGGCGTCCGCAATTATTCTGCCTACTTACCACGAGGGCATGTCCAATGTGCTGATGGAAGCGGCGGCGACGGGGCGGCCGGTTATCGCAACAAATATAAGCGGCTGCCGTGAAATTGTGGATGACGGCGTAACCGGTTTTCTGTGTGAGCCGCAGAGCGGCGACAGTCTTATCCTTGCATTGCGGAAGTTTTTAAAGCTGACAAATGGGGAAAGAGCGGAAATGGGGCGCAGAGCAAGAGAGAAAATGGAACGGGAATTTGACAGAAACAGGGTTTCTGACGTATATTTAGAAGAGATTACAGAGGCTTTGCAGAAGAGATAACAAAGGAGGATGTCATCGGATGCACTTGTATGAAGATATTGTAAGCGGAAAAGAAAAACTGTCTTTGGTAGGACTTGGCTATGTGGGGATGCCGATTGCGGTTGCCTTTGCCAGAAAAATCAAGGTGATTGGCTTTGATTTAAATGAAAAGAAAATCGGACTTTATAAGGACGGCATTGACCCGACGAAGGAAGTCGGGGACGAGGTGATTAAGAACACAACAGTGGAGTTTACTGCAGACCCCTCCCGTTTAAGAGAAGCGAAGTTTCATATTGTGGCGGTGCCAACGCCTGTCAACGATGACCATACGCCGGATTTGACGCCGGTGGAGGGCGCCAGCCGGATCTTGGGACAGAATTTGACAAAGGGTTCCATCGTGGTGTTTGAGTCCACGGTTTACCCGGGCGTGACGGAGGATATCTGCGTGCCGATTCTGGAGAAGGAGTCCGGATTAAAATGCGGCGTGGACTTTAAGATCGGCTATTCTCCGGAGCGTATCAACCCGGGAGATAAGGTGCATCGTCTGGAGACCATCACTAAGATTGTGTCCGGCATGGATGAGGAGACGCTTGATGAGGTTGCAAAGGTATACGAACTGGTGGTGGAGGCAGGCGTTTACCGGGCAGAATCCATCAAGGTTGCGGAGGCGGCAAAGGTAATCGAGAACAGCCAGAGGGATATCAATATTGCATTTATGAATGAGCTGTCCATTATTTTTAACAAAATGGGTATCGATACAAAGTCCGTACTGGAAGCGGCGGGGACAAAGTGGAATTTCCTGAAATTTTATCCGGGTCTTGTAGGCGGTCACTGTATCGGCGTAGACCCGTATTATCTGACCTATAAGGCGGAGCAGCTGGGATATCATTCCCAGATTATACTTTCCGGCAGGCGTATCAACGACGATATGGGAAAATATGTGGCGGAAAGCCTTGTGAAAAATCTGATTAAGGCTGATATTCCGGTGAAGAATGCAAAGGTGGCGATTCTCGGCTTTACCTTCAAGGAGAACTGTCCTGACACCAGAAATACAAAGGTTATCGATATCTACAAGGAATTAAAGGAATACGGCATCACACCGCTCGTGGTGGATCCTGCTGCAGATGCGGAAGAGGCAAAGCAGCTCTACGGCATTACCTTTGGCAGCATGGAGGATGTAAAGGATATGGACGCCGTGATTGTTGCAGTCGCGCATGATGCGTTCCTTAAGCTGAGCAGAGAAAGTATCGCGTCATTTTATAACCAAAATCACAGCAAAAAGGTGTTGATGGATTTAAAGGGGCTGTTTGACAGAAAGACATATGAGGACGAAGCGTTCTGCTATTGGAGACTGTAGAGGTAAAGCTTGCGTGGCGGCGTCACGCGGATTGGAGATATGATGGGCTATAAGGATTTGAAATTTGAAGCGGACAGTGTTTTTTTGGTGACAGGAGGCGCCGGTTTTATCGGTTCCAACCTGTGCGAAGCGCTGGTAGAGATGGGATATACGGTGCGGTGTCTGGACAACCTTTCCACGGGCAGTTACGACAATATTGCGCATTTGGAGAAGAGCGGCAGATTTACCTTTATCAAAGGGGATATCCGCGATTTGGATACCTGCATGGAGGCGTGCAAGGGCGCGGATTATGTGCTGAATCAGGCGGCGTGGGGAAGTGTGCCGCGCAGCATCGAGATGCCTCTTTTATATGAGGAAATCAATATCAGCGGTACGCTGAATATGATGGAGGCGGCGAGGCAGAGTGGTGTGAAAAAGTTTGTATACGCTTCCAGCTCCTCGGTATACGGCGACCATCCGGTGCTTCCCAAAAAAGAGGGTGCGGAAGGAAAGCTTCTGTCCCCCTATGCGCTCACCAAAAGAGTGGATGAGGAGTACGGAAGGCTTTATAAGGTGCTTTACGGGCTGGATACCTACGGTCTGCGGTATTTTAATGTTTTCGGCAGAAGGCAGAACCCCGAGGGCATGTACGCGGCGGTGATTCCGAAGTTTATTAAGCAGCTTTTGGCAGACGAGGCGCCCACTATCAACGGCGACGGCAGACAGTCCCGCGATTTTACCTATATTGACAATGTAATCGAGGCAAACTTAAGAGCGTGTCTGGCATCCGAAGAAGCGGCAGGAGAAGCCTTTAACATCGGCGCCGGCGGCAGAGAATTTCTGATTGATATCTATTACGATTTGTGTAGTGCGCTGGGTAAGGAAATCGAGCCGAAATTTGGTCCCGACCGTCCGGGCGATATCAAGGACTCCAATGCAGATATCAGCAAAGCACACACACTTTTAGGATATAATCCGGAATATGATTTCAAGGCAGGTATTGCACTGGCAATCGACTGGTACAAGGAAAACCTGTAAGCTGCCGGTTTCGAATTGTGCACAATGACAACGGCATCGATTTAAAGCTTTACAGACATGAAAGGAAGTTACGGATGAAATATCAGCTTGTCATATTTGGCGTGAAAGACACCACGGAGCGGATTGTGGAATTTATTCAAAAAAATATCCGTAAAGTAGACTTGGTGGTCACCATCAGCAGTGAGGTTCTTCATAAAAATCAGGTTTCCGGCTTTAAAGGACTTTCCTTTCTGACGGAAAAATACGGGATTCCCGTGCGGGAAGTGGACAGCTATGCTTTAAAGGACGAGGCGACGCAGGCTTTTTTTGCGGAAAATGAGTTTGATATCGGTATTTCCATGGGCTGGCAGAGGCTAATACCCGCTGCGGTGCTGGACAGATTCCGTTATGGCGTGTTTGGTTTTCATGGAAACTGTGCTTACCTTCCCTATGGCAGAGGACGTTCCCCCCTGAACTGGTCCATGATAAACGGGGATACCCGTTTTAACCTGAATCTTTTTCAATATGATGAAAAGGCGGACAGTCCCAATATTTTTGCCAGTGAAATGTGCGCCATCACGCAGCATGATACAGTCAGAAGTATGCAGTATAAAAACATTATCTGTTCCCAAAACCTGATTCGCAGGCTGCTTGCGGCATATGAGGACGGCAATATCAGAATCAACAGGGAATCAAAGGATTTTGATTCGTGGTATGAGAAACGCACCGCAGCCGATGGCAAAATAGATTTTCACGGCAAAACGCGTGACATATACAATCTGGTACGCGGTGTGACGGCTCCTTTCCCGGGCGCTTTCGCCTATGTGGGGGAAGAGAAGGTGCTGGTGTGGGATGCGGTGCCTTTTGACGAGATGCTGGATTTTTCTGCATATCAACCCGGAGAGGTCATTGAGGTGTTTGACAACTGCCCCATTGTGCGGACGGTGGACGGCTCGCTTCTGATTCGGCGGTATGAAGCGGCAGTTCAACTGAAAGCCGGAGATATTCTGGAATAGAGGTATTTGTGTGAAGATTGCAATTCGTTTGGATGATATTACGCCTGATATGGACTGGGAGCGTTTTCTGGCTTTTAAGGAAATATTGGATAGCCATGGTATAAAGCCCTTAATTGGCGTGGTTCCCGACAACAGGGATGAAAACCTGCATCGGGCAAAGGCCGCGGGTGATTTTTGGGAATATATCAGGGAACAGCAGGAAAATGGATGGTGCGTTGCCCTGCATGGTTACAGACATGTTTATACGACGAAAAAGGGAGGGCTTTTTCCCTTAAACTGTTTTTCTGAGTTTGCAGGAGTGCCTTTTGATAAACAGAAGGAAATGCTTTCGGAGGCGGCAGAAATTCTTCGCAAAAACGAAATTCGGACGGATATATTTATGGCGCCGGCACATTCCTATGACAGAAATACGCTGAAAGCGCTAAAAGAGCTGGGTTATTGTAAAATGACGGACGGCTTTGGAAATTGCCCTTACCGGTGGCAGGGGATAACCTTTTACCCCATTTCTTTTCTGCTTAAAAGGAGTCTGAAAAAAAAGAAGGGCGTTACTACCATGGTGGTACATACAAATGAAATCGACGAAGCGGGAATGGAGCGGATGCGCAGGCTGTTTGCAAAGCAGCAGGATAATTTGATTTCCTACGGTGATTTTCTTGCCATGGAGAGCAGGAAAAAGGGAACCTGCGGACATTTATGGGAGCATATGCTGGCGACGGCAAAGCGGATACTGGTAAAGCTAAAATAGGGAAAGGCACAGGTGACAGAATGGAAGAGCCTATCAGAATTCTCCATGTTCTCGGGGGACTTAGCCTGGGCGGAGCGGAAAGCCGCATTATGGATTTGTACCGCAGTACGGACAGACAGAAAATGCAGTTTGATTTTTTGGTACATTCATCAAAAAGAGAGCATTTTGACGATGAAATAGAGGCGTTGGGGGGGCGGATTTACCGCGTCCCCCGTTTTAAGGTATATAATCTGTTTTCTTACAAAAGAGAGCTGAAGCATTTCTTTGCACAGCATCACGAGTTTCGGGCAGTACATGGGCATATGACGAGCACTGCTGCAATCTATCTGCCGATAGCCAAAAAAGCGGGCGTGCCAATTGCCATAGGACATGCCAGAAGCGCGGGCGTAGCGGGCGGACTGAAAGGACTTTTGACAAAATGGCTGCGCCGGTCTTTAAAGTACAGGGCGGATTATTGCCTTGCCTGTTCTAAAGAAGCCGGAGAAGCGGTGTATGGAAAAAAATGGGTGGATAAGGGCAGAGTGGAAGTGATTCCCAACGCTATTGATGCTGCAAAATATGCATATGACGGGAGCGTCAGGGAAAAGCTGCGACAAAGTCTTGGGCTTTCGGACAAGCTTGTCATCGGGCATGTAGGAAGCTTCCGCGAGGCAAAAAACCATGTTTTTTTGATTCGCATATTTGAGGAGATTTACCGAAAAAGGGATGACGCCGTGCTGCTGTTAATCGGCGACGGCGCGCTGAGAGAGACGATAGAAAAGCAGGTATCGGCTGCGGGACTGACACAGGCAGTCCGTTTTTTGGGCAATCAGGCAGAGGTAAGCCCCTATTATCAGGCGATGGACTATCTGGTATTTCCTTCCCTTTATGAAGGTCTGCCCGGAACCGTCATCGAGGCGCAGGCGGCAGGACTGCGCATTTTGGTATCGGATGCGGTGACGCGGGAAGCCGGCGTAACGGAGCTTGCAGAGTTTTTCAGTCTGCATAGGACGGCTTCGGAATGGGCGGCGCACGTCTTGGCAAACTGTGGCTACGAAAGAGAAAGCAGGCTGCCGGACATTCAGAAGGCGGGGTTTGATATCAGCGCGCAGACGGCGCGGTATGAGGAGCTTTACAGGAAAAATGTGCTGCTGATGGTGCCCATGCTGCATCAGGGCGGTTTTGAGCGTATCTGTGTGCAGACGGCAAAGCTTCTGGCGGACACATATAATGTCAGTATTGCCATTTTCAGTTCGGAGGATATGTTCTATGATGTGGGCGATATTCCGCTTATCGACCTGAAGCTGGGAAGCCGCCCAAGTCTGATAGGAAAGCTGCTTAATATTGTGCGGCGCATCAGGGCGGTTAAAAGAGTAAAGAGAGAAAAGAATATCCATGTGACCTACAGCTTTGGTCCTACGGCAAATCTGATAAACGCGCTGACGAAGGTGCAGGATAAGGTGTGGATTGGTATCAGGGGGTATGGCGCGCTGGAGGCGAAACGGGAGATGAGGCTGACCTGCGGGCGTGCCGACAAGGTTATCTGTTGTGCAAAGGAAATGGCAGATGACGTGGAGCGGCTTTATGCGCCGAAGTCGGTGGAATGTCTCTACAATCCCTGTGACACGGAAAAACTGGTGGCGCTTGCGGGTGAGCAGACCGCTTTGGCACATCAGGATTTTTTGACGGAAAAGTCGTCTTTACTTGCTTCCATGAGCAGGGTGGACGACGTAAAAGGCTTCTGGCATCAGTTAAAAGCCTTTGCCCTGATAAAAAGAGAAATTCCTGAAGCGGGGCTGATGCTTATTGGAGACGGGGATTTTTCGGAATATGAAAAACTGGCGGAGGAGCTTTCTGTGCGGGACAGCGTGCTTTTTACAGGCGTGCAGAAAAATCCTTTCTGCTATCTGAAGCAGGCGTCCCTCTATCTGATGACTTCTGAGACGGAAGGATTTCCCAATGCCATGGTGGAGGCGATGGCGGTCGGCGTGCCGGTGCTGTCGGTCAATTGTAAAACCGGTCCGGCGGAGATACTGACAAAGGATTACAGGCAGGTGGCACAGGATGCCGTGTATCAGGGCGAATATGGAATGCTTCTTCCTGTTATGAATCCGAAAAAGAACCTGAATGCAGAAGAAATAGAGCCGGAGGAAGAAATACTGGCAAGGGAAGCGGTAAAGATTATACAGAATCCGGATAGGATAAAAGAAATGCGCGAGGCGGCGCGGCAGCGGAGTAAAGAGTTCTCCGTAAAGAAGTATGAAGAAAAGTTATACACATGGATAGAGAAAGCCGGCAAGTTTGACTAAAGCCGGCTATTGTGCTATATTGTTTGAAGCAGTTGAAGGGAGAAAATTTATGTTTTCATTTCAGGATTACCGCAAGATTGTAGGCATCATCAAATCGACCGGCAGATATATGGGTTATAAGGAAGCCTTGGGCAGGGATAAGTTTGTCATTATGCGCCATGATGTGGAATACAGCGTGGAGCGGGCTTATGCAGCTTGCCAAGGTGGAGCAGAGCATGGATTTTACCTCCACGTTTTTTTTCAGTGGACGAACAATTCCTATAATATTCTTTCGAGAAAAAATATGGATATCATTAAGGATATGCATGAGAGAGGGCATGTCATCGGTCTGCATTATGCGTTAAACGGCATGACGGATATGGAGCAGATTCGGAAGCAGATTGTAAAGGAAATGCGTATTTTGAGCGAAATGTTTGGCTTTCAGGTAGATATTTTTTCTGTGCACAGACCGTCTAAGGATATTCTGAGAGAGAATATTAAGCTTGACGGCATCATCAATGCTTATCAGGACGATTTCTTTACTTTTGCGGAAAACGTCACGGAGGATACGCCGGTAGCGGTGAAATATATGTCCGACGCCAACCATATATGGCGGTATGGATATCCTGATGAAAACACAATATTGGGAAATGATAAGGTGCAGATTTTAACGCATCCTTTTGCGTGGACCAAAAAAGGTTACGACAATTTTGATAATTATAAAAAGCTGGTACAAGAAAAAACAGAAGAGATGATTCAGAGTATTGACAGCGAATGTAAGGATTTTTCGGAGTACAAGGACTGGTTTATGGAAAACGCGGTTTTGCGTGTATAATAAGACGGAAGTCGTCGAATAAGAAAGGAAGCGGCGCGGGCTGCGGCAGGCAGGAGTCGGGATATGGGTAAAAAGAAAATTGCCTTTTACTGCGGTTCCCTGATAAAAGGGGGCGCCGAGAGAGTATTTGTAAATCTGGCAGAATACTTTTACAAAGAAGGCTATGACGTATGCATGATAACACAGTACAAAAAGGAGGACGAATATGTCATCAGTCCTTCCATTGAGCGGGTGTTGTCCGACTTGACGGAAGAGGAAACCGGAAAGAGCCGTATCCGCAATTTTCTGCGCAGGTTTTACAAACTGCGGCGCATATTGAAGTCGGTAAAGCCGGATTTGGTTCTGACCTGTACTGCAAAAAGTAATTTTATGGCGATGGCGGCGAGTACCTTCTTAAAAACCAAAGTAGTGGTCTCCATCGTTGCTGACCCAAAGATGGAATATTACAACGGATTTATGCGCCTGCTTGCAAAGACGTACTTTCGTTTTGCAGATGGTATTGTATTTCAGACAAATGAGGCAAGAGCCTTTTTTCCGAAATATGTACAAAAAAAATCAATTATCCTGTCCAATTCCCTGAATCCGCAGTTTGTAAGGGAGCGATATGAGGGAGAGCGCAAAAAGGAGATTGTGGCGGTAGGACGTCTGGATGACAATAAGAATCATGAGATGCTTATCAGGGCATTTGCCGGGATAGCGGATACATTTCCGGAGTACAACCTGACCATTTTCGGGGACGGAGAGCGCCGCGAAAGGCTGGAGGCTCTGATTACGGAAACGGGACTTGCGGAGCGCGCTCTGTTGGCAGGCGTTACCGCCGATGTGGCAGGCAGTATTGAGAAAGCCGCATTGTTTGTACTCCCTTCCAACACGGAGGGGATGCCCAATACATTGCTGGAGGCGATGGCGCTGGGGCTTACCGTTATCTCAACGGACTGTCCCTGCGGCGGTCCGCGGGAGTTGATTATACAGGGAGAAAACGGGCTGTTAATTCCGGTGGGAGATACAAAGGCGCTTGCGGGAGCGATGGAAAGAGTACTGTCCAATCCGCAGGAGGCTGAAAATATGGGGCGGAATGCACAGAAGATACAGGAAAGGCTGAAGCCTGAAGTGACGAATAAAAGCTGGAAGGATTATTTTGAGAAAGTGCTGGCACAGTAAAATAAGATGAGGAATAAGAATGAGAGACGGTATACTGGTTTTGGGGGCGGCGGGATTCATCGGCACAAATCTGACGCTTCGCCTGCTGCATGAAAAAAAGAAGCTGTTCCTTTTTGAACGGGCAGAAGCAGTTTTTGCACCCAAGGTGCAGTGTGCCATAGAGCAGAATGAGGCGCTTCTGATAAGCGGGTCGTTTTTGGAAAATATATGGCGGAATAAGCTTTCCCTGCTTCGGGAGGTCGATACAGTTTATCATTTAATCAGTACGACCTGTCCGGCTAATTCCAACCGGAATACGGCAATGGAGATAGAGGAAAACCTGATTTCCACCATTCGCTTTCTGGATGCCTGTGTGGAGGCAAAGGTGCCGAAGGTTGTCTTTTTATCCTCCGGCGGAACTGTATATGGAAAGGAGCATACGGGGGTCTGCCGTGAGGAGGAGGAAGCATTTCCTATTACAGCGTATGGCGTGCAGAAGCTGGGAATTGAAAAAGTTTTATACTTATACCATCATATGTACGGTCTGGATTACCGAATTGTCCGGCTTTCCAACCCGTACGGACCATATCAGCGTCCGGATGGTGTGCAGGGAGCCGTTACCACTTTTGCGTGGAGGGCACTGCATGGTAAACCCATCGAGGTTTACGGGGATGGTTCTGTAGTGCGCGATTATATCTATATCGAGGATGCCATAGACGGCATTTTAAAGATTGCAGGAGAGCAGGGGAACTTTAAGTTGTATAATCTGGGCAGCGGTAAAGGACATTCCCTGAAGGAAGTGTTACAGGTGATTGATAATGTGGTGGATAATATGCCGCAGATAATATATAAGTCCGGCAGGTCGGTGGATGTGCCGGTCAATGTTTTGGATATCAGCCGCTTCAGACAGGATTTTGGCTGTTTTGAGCCGATTGCATTGGAGGAAGGTATCAAAAAGCTGGTTCGGTTTTATAGGGCGGATGACGGAAAGGAAGCTGTCAATTGAGAATACTAGAAAATTACTGTCCGGGCTCCATTCCTTTGAAAGAGCAGGATGAATTGATTTCCGTGGCGGTTGCCGTATATAACAGCGATGCTTATTTGGATCGTGCCATTACTTCACTGTTAAACCAGACCTACCGGAATCTGGAGATTATTCTGGTAGACGACGGGTCAACGGACCGCTGTCCTGAAATATGCGATAAGTATGCTGCGCAGGATTCCAGAGTCAAGGTGATCCATAAGAAGAATGGCGGGCTTTATACAAGCAGAAATACAGGAATTGAAAATGCCACAGGCGTCTATCTCGCTTTTTTAGATGGGGATGACTGGGTAGAAGCGGATATGTATGAAAAAATGCTTTCTGCAATACGGGAGCATGATGCAGATCTTGCAGTCTGCCGGTATAAATGGGTCTATGAGAATGAAACCGTGGATATTTCCACGGGAAATGCCATCCTCATGGACGGACAGGAAATGCTTGCAAAATATCTGGAAGAAGACGAGGCGTGCCAAATACAGAATGCGGCATGGAATAAATTATACAGACGTTCGCTTCTTGGAGATTTGCGCTTTCCGGCGCGCTGGTATGAAGATATGCTGTATACGATACAGCTTTTGAATAAGCCGTCTAAAAGCATATATCTGGACAGAGCATACCACAACTATGTCTGCGACAGGAATACAAGCATTATGAACAGGGGGATTAACGAGAAGATTTTTACGGATTTAATTCCTAACCTGTATGACAGAAGCAGTTTCCTGAGAGAAATTGGACGAGAGGATTTGGCGCTTCTGCAGGACTACTATTTATATAAGCGCCTGCTGCTTTTTTATACTGCAGCTTCCCGCGGAAACAATCCGCAAAAAAAGGACTATAAGCGCCTGCTGGAGAAAAAGCTCAGAGAGCCGGACAAGGGCAGCTATGAGGCAGTGTTTTCTATTCCGCACGCCAGTCCGCGTGAGTATCAAAAGCTGAAGATTTTTCTGATTTCACCGCGGCTCTACCTGATTGTGATGTGGCTGAATGACAAGGTTGTAATACCCATAAAGATGAAAAGGACGAAGAAATGATATGCTGATGCTGCAAATGACAGGCGGTATGGGAAATCAAATGTTTGTATATGCCCTGTATAAAGCGTTGGAGAGTCTGGGAAAGCAAGTATGCATAGAAGATTTTACCCACTATGCAGATATTGGCAGGAAAGATAACCGGCTGGAGGAAATATTTCCGCTCAAATACAGAAGGGGAGAGAAGGCGGAGTATGAGAGGCTGACGGATTCGTCCCTTTTGCCCTGGCAGCGTGTCAGGCGAAAGCTGTTGGGCAGAAAAGGAAGAATTTATCAGGAAAAAGACGCTATTACCTTTGAAAAAGAGATTTTTGAAGAGGAGAATGCATATTGTATCGGTTACTGGCAGAGCTTCCGGTATTTTGAGCGCATAGAGGAGCAGCTTAGAGGGGACTTTTCTTTTGACTGGACAGGCTTTTCCGAAAAAGCGCAGGCGTATAGGGAGCAGATAAAGAATAGCTGCTCCGTCAGTGTCCATATCAGACGCGGAGATTATTTGGATGAAAAAGCTGCCGCAATCTATGGCGGAATCTGTACAGATGCGTATTATCAGGGCGCTATGGATTATTTCAGGGAATGTTTTCCAGACTGTCATTTTTTCCTGTTTACGGATGATGCGGAGTGGGGAAAGCGTTATGCAAAAGAAAATATGACATATGTGGACTGTGGCGGGAAGAGCGGCGCGCATGAGGATATGGCGCTGATGAGTCTGTGCAGGCATAATATTATGGCAAACAGTAGTTTTAGCTGGTGGGGGGCATGGCTGAACAAAAATCCGCAGAAGAAGGTGGCAGCCCCAAGGCGGTGGCTGAATACTTCTGCAGGGCAGGACATTTTCTACGGTCTGTGCAATGTAAGGATAGATGAAAACGGAAGGAGAGTACAGTGAATCCGGAGATATTTAAAAAGTTATCCTGTATTTTAAATAAAAAGGAACAGAAACGGATTGTCGGACTGGGAGTTCTGGTTCTGATTGGCGGTCTTTTAGAGATGCTTGGCGTATCCATGATTATTCCGCTGGCACAGGCTGTTATGGACACAGACCGGATGCAGCAGAACGAGTATGTGCAATGGATATGCAGGCTGCTGCATGTCGAGAATATGCGTGTTTTTACCATACTGCTTTTGGCAGCAGTGGTTTTTGTGTTTGTGGTGAAAAATGCATATCTTTTATTTCTTGCCTATGTGCAGGCAAAATTTGTAAACAGCAATCAGCACAAGGCGGGGAGCTATATGCTTGAAGAATATTTAAACCGTCCCTATGAATTTTATTTAAATGCGGATATTCCGACTATTTTCCGTATTCTTGACGGGGACATTCCAAAAGTATTCCAATTATTGTTTTCTTTAATCAGGATGGTGACGGAGATAGTGGTAGCAGTCTGTCTGTTCGTGCTGCTTCTGGTGCTCGACCTGAAAATGACCGTGTTGCTTCTGATTTTGTTTTTGATTATGACATTTGTGATTGTAAAGGTGTTAAAGCCTGTTTTAAATAAAATCGGGGAAGAGAATCAGGAAGTGCAGAGTGTTGCCGGACGCTGGAGAACGAAGGCGGTGTATGGAATTAAGGACGTGAAGGTGCTTGGGCGGGAGAGCTTTTTTGCTTCTTTTTATGAAAAACACACAAGGCGGGGAATGGAGCTTACGGTGAAATACTCGGTATTAAACAATATGCCGAGAACCATTATCGAGACGGTATGCATTGCGGGAGTGCTGGGCTATCTTGCAATTTGTATCGCCTTGGGGGGAGATGTGAAGGAACAGCTTACCTCGATTGTCGCGTTTGCAGTTGCGGCATTCAGGCTGATGCCAAGCATGAACCGCATCAATACCTATATGACAGACATTGCGTTTTTTGAGCCTTCTTTAAATTATGTATATGACCATGTGGATTTTTCAAAATATAAGGAAAATGGCAAATATGTGTGTACGCCGCCGGAAAATCCCAAGCCGGTTACGATTGATACGGATATTGTCCTGAAAGATATTACGTATACCTATCCAAATACAGATAAAAAAATATTAAATCATGCAAGTATGGTGATACCTTATGGAAAATCTGTCGGTGTGGTCGGTCCGTCAGGCGCGGGAAAATCCACGGTCATCGATATTTTTCTGGGACTTCTGCGGGCGCAGGAAGGGAGTATCCGCTGCGGTGACAGGAATGTCATGGACAATTATCCGTCATGGCTCAGTAATATAGGCTATATCCCACAGGCGATTTACCTGTCTGACGATTCCATTCGGGATAATATCGCTTTTGGTGTGGAGAAGGATAAAATCGACGATGCAAGAGTATGGAAGGTGCTGGAGGAGGCGCAGATGAAAAAATTTGTGGAGGCGCTTCCGGAAGGACTGGATACCTCCACCGGCGACAGAGGCGTGCGTATTTCCGGCGGTGAAAGGCAGCGTCTCGGCATTGCAAGGGCATTGTACCACGACCCTGATATTCTGGTGTTTGACGAGGCAACCTCAGCGCTTGACAACGCCACGGAAGAAGCAGTTATGGAGGCAATTAACAGCTTCCATGGAAGAAAGACCATGGTTATCATTGCGCACAGGCTGAATACAATAGAAAAATGCGATGTTATCTACCATGTGGAGAACGGAAAGATTACCGTGCAGGAGAAGTAGGCGCAGAGAAAGGATGCTATTATGGTCGGTACCGAATTTTTGAAGGGACAGGGATTGGGAAATCAGCTTTTCTGCTATGTGACGGCACGGGCTATCGCAGAAGAAAACGGGTATGAATTTGCCACGGCAGGGCAGGAGAGGCTTGCCGTCAACGTCCATAGCGGGAAGGGCATGTACTTCATGGATATGGATTTGGGACATGCTGTCACTGACCTTGAAAAGAAAGAGTTGTCAGTCTATGAAGAGGCGGAAGTCAGGCTGCACATGGGAAATTCAAGACATGATATAGAGCATGGCTGCTATGTTGCCGGTGCTGACGAGAAAATGCGCCATATTGCGGACAATACGCTGCTTTATGGCAATATGCAGGATGAGTCTTATTTTTATAAGTATGTGGATAAGCTGAAGGACTGGCTCAGGGTCAGACCGGAGTATGAATCTTACGAGTACAGTCGGGAAAATTTATGTATTATCAATATGCGGGGAGGCGAATACGCGGATAGTCCGGAGTTGTATCTGCGCAGGAAGTATTGGCTGGACGGTATAAAGAGGATGAAGGAAATCCGGTCTGATATGGAGTTTATGGTGGTGACGGATGATGTGGGAGAAGCACAAAAAATGCTGCCCGACATACCGGCATATCATTTTTCCATCGACAAGGATTATGTGACGTTAAAAAATGCACATTATCTGTTGCTGTCGAATTCCTCATTTGCTTTTTTTCCGGCATATACCAGTGAGACGGTGAAATTTGTGATAGCGCCGAAATACTGGGCGCGTCACAACGTGTCGGACGGCTACTGGGCAAGTGCGCAGAATATTTATGAGCGCTTTCATTATATGGACAGGCGGGGAAAGCTCTTTACTGCGGGGGAGTGCCGCAGGGAGCTGGAGAAATATCAGGCGGGTTCGGGGCGCTACAGGCGCGCAGGCAAAAAGCCTCAGGGAATCCGCCTATGGGCGTATACGCTGCAGAGCAGATATGCTTATGACAGGTTTCGGCTGGGAAAAATATGCAGAGGAATTGTAAGGCGCGTACGGCGTGTGCTCAGATAAAGGAGGAAAGACAGTTGATGAAAAAAAAAGTGCGTCTGGGGTTCGCAGCGCTGATTTTAATAGAGCTTGCGGTTTTGATTTATCTGATAAGCGGTTATACAAAAGAAAAGACAGTCATCGATATCCCCTACGCGGACTTTATCGGAACCACGATACCGGATGACAGGGGCGGCTGGTATGTAGACGCTTCTTTTCCGTTGGAAAACTCGGGGATATTTGACTATACGCCGGATATGCCGCTTAAAAAAGGCACTTATGATATTACCATCCGCTATGAGACGGATACGGAAAATAATACTTGCAGTGTAAGGGCAAGTACAAAGGGCTTTTGGGGATTGCGCGCTGATACGGTGCATTTGTCGCCCAGAACGCAGGAATTGACATTCATGGTTTATCTGAATGAAGACGTAGAGGATTTCCGGCTTGAAACGTATTTTGGCAGGGAAGGTTATATGATAATCAAAGGCTGTACGATTACGGAAACCAGGGCAGCTCTGCGGATTCAGCTTACGATGGCGCTCTTTTTATTTTTGCTGCTGGATATATTCCTGCTGGCGAGGCAAAAGGGATGGTTTGGCAGGATATCTGCCCAAAGTCTGTACAGGCTGACAGCGATGGCTGCAGTTACCTTTGCGGTGTCCTATCCGCTGTTTTCCGGATACATTACATCGGCAATTGACCTTAATTATCATTTAATGCGGATTGACGGTGTTGCTGAAGGGATTCTTGCCGGACAGTTTCCGGTCAGGATTCAGCCTAACTGGATGTATGGGCATGGTTATCCGGCATCGGTTTTTTATGGAGATCTGTTTCTGTATTTTCCGGCGATGCTGCGCCTTATAGGATTTCCGATGGTGTTTGCGTATTCGGTTTTTATGGTTATCTGCAACTTTGCGACGACAGCGGTTGCCTATTGGTGCTTCCGTAAAATGGCGAAGGATGAAACCATAGGTATGCTGGCGGCATTTTTGTATGTATCTGCTCCGTACCGGCTTACCAATCTCTATGTCAGGGGGGATGTGGGAGAGATATGGGGAATGGTTTTTCTGCCGTTGCTTGTCTATGGCATGTATAAGGTATTTTCGGATACAGAGACGGAGAATTATGACAGGCTTTGGATTCCTCTGGTAATCGGGTTTAGCGGCGCAATCCAGACGCATATTCTTTCCTGTGCATTATACGGCGGCTTTGTCCTGCTCGCGTGTGTTGTCTATATAAGAAAAATTTTTGGAAGAGGGTGCTTTAAAACATTTCTGGTGCTTGCAAAGACGGTTATCTATACGACGCTGTTGAACGCCGGATTTCTGTTTCCATGCCTGACGGCAATGAGGAATGTGGGAATTGGTCATGCGACGAACGAGGCTGTTCATATTCAGACCTGGGGAGCGCATATTTCGCAGATGTTTAATCTTTTTTATCCGGGGAATGGCGATAGTTATATGGCGCCTATCGGAACATACCGTGAGATGGCATATGGCATAGGATTTGCCTTGGGAGGCGGACTTTTGTTGTATCTGTTTGCCGTGCTGCATGGCAGAGAGCATGGCAAAAAAGTAAAAGGCTGCATTTTCTTTGCGTTCACGCTGCTTGCTTTGTGGATGACCACTTTATATTTTCCGTGGGACTGGATATCGGAACACGCCGTGTTCTTTAGAATGGTGATCGCAAATATTCAGTTCGCAACAAGATTCTCTACACTTACCACGGTATTTGCAGTTGTGACAATGGTTTTTGCACTGCGCTATTTTAATTCCGTGAGAAATGTAAAAAAGCTTTGTGCCATTATTTTTGCCTTTGGTCTGATTGGCTGTTTTTATATGATAGATAACCGGATTCATTTGATTAGCGGACCGAGGCTGTTGGATACGGCTTCACTGGGAAAGTCGGATTATTTCTGCACTGTATTCGCATATCCGGGAACGGATTTGGAATTGTTGGATTCTACAAGGATTGCGGCGGGGGAACACACGAAAATTGTATCATATGAAAAAGAGTATCTCACGGTTTCCATGGAAGTGGAAAACACGTCGGATTTTGCGGATTGGGTAGAAGTGCCGCTTTTATATAATGAATGGTATTTTTGTGAAATAGCCGGAGACAGTCCCAATAGAAAAACGGTTCGCACAGAGGTATCCTTGGGAGAAAACAACGTAGTCCGCGCGGAAATTCCGGCAGGGTATTGCGGGACAGTTAAAATATATTTTAAGGAGCCTTTGACCTGGCGGATGGCGGAATTAGTATCGCTGCTTACCCTCTTAGGGCTGGCAGGTACGGAAATTGTGAGGAGGAGACCATGGCAGAAATCTTAAACGGAAAGCTTCAATTGCCGCAGGTTACTTTGATTGCCATGACGAGCGTTAAAGTAAAAGAGACGATTCAGGCGATGCAGTACAGCATGAGGGGTATCGATTTCGGCGCCGCAGTGCTGGTTACGCATCGGAAACCCCTCTTTCTTCCAAAGACTATACGTTACAGGCATATTGAAAAACTGAGCGATATCAACCGTTTTAATTATGAGACGGTCTACAATATGGGAGATTATGTTGATACGGAGTTTGCCCTTCTGGTGCATTACGATGGGTTTGTGGTGCATCCGGAAATGTGGCAGGATGCGTTTTTGGAATATGACTATATTGGTTCGCCCTGGCCGCTTCCGAAGGAAGGCGACACTACTACTTATCGGGACATTCACGGCAACCTCTGCCGCGTGGGGAACAGCGTGTCCATCCGCAGCAAGAGGTTGATGGATTTCCCCAAAAAAGCGAATATTCCGTGGGTTGGCGAGGAATTAAACGGCGTGGTATACTATAACGAGGACGGTTTTATCTGCTGCAAAATCAGACATTTACTGGAGGCGGAGGGTATGAAAGTTGCACCGCTGGAGGTTGCAAAATATTTTGGGCATGAAAATATGATACCGGAGACAGAAGGTATTACTCCCTTTTTGTTTCACAAGTGGGCGGGGACTAATGCGGGGTATCCGGATTTCAGAAAGAAAAAATAGGAGGCGGTATGGTATACGATTGCTTTCAGTTTTTTAATGAACTGGACATGTTGAAAATAAGGCTTCATGTACTATCTCCCATTGTGGATAAATTTGTTATAAGCGAGGCGACGGAGACTTTTTCCGGTATGAAAAAGCCTCTGTATTATGAGGAAAATAAGGCGCTGTTTCGAGAGTTTGAGGATAAAATCATACATGTGGTGGTGGACGACACGCCTGAGGGCTACACCCATGACAGGGATACTTTTCAGAAAAATGCAGTGGGGCGGGGACTTGCAGGCTGCACGGATGAGGATATTATTATCTTCAGCGATTTAGATGAAATCCCCAACCCCGAAAAAGCAAAAGACATCATAGAAAAAATCCGAAGGAATGAAAACGGCGCCAAGGATAAGGTATTCCATTTGGCGCAGCGGCTTTTTTACTGTTATCTCAATATGGAAGAGGTATCGGGAAATCTGCTGGCATACTGTGGTGAATTTGAAGGGGTGGAACGGAAAAAATGGCTGGGCAGCAAGGTATGCAGCTACAAGGTGGCAAAAACCATGCCGCTTGGGGAGCTGCGCTGGCCTAAGTGCAAGGAATTTGGCGTTCGCATAGAGGATGGAGGCTGGCATTTTGGTTACATGGGCGGCAGCAAAGAAGCGGACGTCAAAAAGCGTGTTGCGGAAAAGGTGCGATCCGCAGCCCATCAGGAATACAATAATAAGGCTGTGCTGTCTGAGGTGGATGACAAGATTAAGGATGGGGAAGATATTTTCGGAAGAGAGGCGGTATTTGTGCAGGTGCCAATCGACGAAAGCTTTCCGGAATATGTAAGGACGCATCAGGCAGAATATGCACATTTGATAAAACAGGACGAGACAAAGGCGGAAGCTGCTTTTCGGCACTTCAGGAAAAAAATAAGAAGCGGTTTTAGGAAAGCGGTTGTATTTGGTAAAAGGACTGTTAAGAAGGTCCTGCGAATGAAGTAGCAGGCGGGGGAGGTCGGCTTATGCCCAAGGTATCTATCTGTGTACCGGCTTATAATAATGTAAAAGAAGTGGAGCGTCTGCTGGCTTCCATACAGAAGCAGACCTATACGGATTATGAGGTCAATATAACGGATGATTCCGACCAAACGGAGATAGGAGAGCTTGTAAAAGAGCTTTCAGACGGGAGAATCCGGTATGTGCATAATGATAAAAAGCTGGGGCACATTTTTAACTGGAATGCGGCGATTGCGCAGGCGAGGGGCGAATATATCAAGATTATGTTTTCGGACGACTGGTTTACCTATCCGGAGAGTCTTGCGGAAATGGTAAGGATGCTGGATGAAAATCCGCAGGCAGGACTTGCTTTTTCCAACAGTATGCAGGTGTCGGAGCAGCAAAGCTACAAGCGCAAGGTATCGGAAGATTTTATTCCCCGCTTAAGGGAGGACTGGCGGAATCTCTTTCTGGGAAATGAAATCGGCGCGCCCAGCGATACCATTTACCGGAATAACGGTATTATGTTTGATGAAAAGAGCAACTGGGCGTCCGATATGGTATTGTATATGCGGCTTTTCAATGAAAACCCCAATTTTGTTTTTACGGACAGTCCTCTTATATCCATCGGGATGCATGGAGAGCAGTACACGCATACCTTTTCCGACAGGGATGAGCGTATTTTTAACGACTATCTTTATATGTATCAAACATATAATCTGTGCGAGAACAGACGATGTAAAGAATTTTTTCTGAAGGAGTATATTATCAAATTTGGTAAAGGCAGGAAGCTTGCCAAAAGCTGCGGTATTCCGGCGGGGGATTTCGTGCGGGCAAAGGCGGCTTATCTTTGGAAGGATATTTTTGTGTCCTACTGTAAGGCGGCATTCAGAAAATTGGGACTATACAAAAGCGGAAAACAGAGCTAACGGGCAAAGGAGAAGGAAAATGAAGAAGGACGGTAAAAAAGAGAACGGCAAAGGGAGCAGGGGGAAAGCGTTTTTAAAGGCGTTTTTGAGTTTTTTTCTGCTGAGCTTTATGCTTTTGATATTCGGACCCTCTGAAATATTTTTTGCAAATGTGACGGAATTTACTTTTTTATATCAGGAATTTATCTGGCATATGCTTGTGATAGCTATATTGTCGGCAGCAGTGCTGTCAGCAGGAGCGATGTTTTTGCCGGATATTCCCTATAAAATTGTGATTTCCTTAAGCTTTGGCATTGCCGTGGCAGGATACCTGCAGGTAATGTTTTTCAACAGAAAGCTGGATCTTTTGGGGCTGAATCCGGAAGGCTACGGCATCGAGGCGGGAGCGGCTGTCTTAAATTTGTTTCTATGGCTGTTTGTCATCGGAGCGGTGTTATTTCTGGCTTTTGCCAAAGGGAAAATGTGGGATAAGCTGGTGCAGTATTTATCAGCTTTTCTGCTTGCCATACAGGTCGTTGCGCTGGTCTCCCTGGTTGTGGCGGGAGATGATAAGGCCTATGTAAGACCGGCGGCAGGTCTGCATTTATCAGGAGAAGAGCAGCTTACGGTTTCCAAAGAAGAGAATGTGATTATTCTGATACTGGATTTTATGAGCAGCGAGTATGTAGAGGAGACATTGCAAATCTATCCCGATACAGTCGATGCACTGCATGATTTTACGTACTATAACAATGCGGAATGTGTGTATTTCGGAACCTTTCCCTCTATTGTCCATATGCTGACAGGGGTTGAATTTGAACCTGCCATTACCATCAATGAGTGGTGTGCGGCAGCATGGGACAATGAGATGACCAACCAGTTTTATGACAGTCTGAAGAATAACAATTATAAGATAAATCTCTATACGCCGGATACGCATATGATATGCGGGCTCAATGATTTGGAACTGATACAGGATAAGTTTAATAATGTGATAGATGTAGCGCAGGATATGGAAGTAAACGAGCCGCTGTTGCTAAAAACACTGTTCAAGATGTCAGGATACAGAATGTTTCCGGAATTTTTGAAGCCGATGTTTTATACCAATATGGGAGAGTATGCGGACATTGTGACGGCGAAAAAGAATGGTGTGCGTCATGATAATGCTGCTTTTTACTCTCGTTTGCTGGAAGAGGGAATATCTGGAGATAAGGAACACAATTATTTTATCGTCCAGCATTTGATGGGACCGCACCAGTGGACAACCGGTGCAGATGGAAATTATAAACCGGATTCGACAAGAGAAGAAACCGTAAAAGGCTGTTTTGTGATTGTGGAGGAATATCTGGAACAATTGCGTGAGGTGGGAGCATATGACAATGCGACCATTATCATTACTGCGGACCACGGTGGACCGAATAATACCGATTCACAGGTATGTTTTTTCGTAAAACGTCCGGGAGAGACACATGAAGAATCTCCGGTGACGAACGCGCCAATATCGCACTGCGATTTGCTTCCGACAGTTTTACAGGCTGCAGGATGCCCCTATGAGGATTATGGCAGAACCATATTTGATTTTTCGGAAAATGAGAGCAGGGAGAGAACCTTCTGGATCAGCAGAATGAATTATGATTATCCTTATATCCAGTGCTATACGGGGGATAAGGAAGCGGCAGGAAATGTATACAACGGATACCGCTATACAGGAAGCTTAAGTGAGCTGCTTCAAAAAATAGAGCAGGGACCGGATATTATTTCACCAATGCTGGAAGGCTTTTATTAACGGCAGAAGGAGACTTTCATGAAGGAAAAGATAACATTACAGAGAGTGGGACAGTGTGCGTTTTATCTGGCGCTTCTGATTGAAATCGGGATTGTCCTTGTGGATAAAAGTGCGTATACTAATCCGATAGAGGGAAGGTTGTTTCAGATTACGTTCCTGTTGTGTATGATAAAAATTATAATGACAAAATACTCTTTCAAAGAGTGGTTGGTTATGGCGGCATTTTTTGTGTTGGGTGCCATTTCCTACTTCGCGACCGGAAGGAATGAGATTGTGCGGGTGGTTGCTTTTATCGCGGCGTCAAAGAATGTGAATCTGAGAAACGTACTGAAAATTACTTTTTACACCACGCTGGTAGGTGTGATAATGCTTGTCGTACTATCCCTGACCGGAAGTCTTGGACAGATTTTTCTGGAAACAGATTACGGCAGAGGCGGGATTGAGAAAAGATACTGCTTTGGACTCGGGCATCCCAATGCGCTGCACTGTATGTTTTGGGCGCTTATGACGCTGGGAATCTATTTGTATTGGAAAAACCTGAAATGGTATCATTGTGTTTTGCTGGAGTTTGCTAACGTGGGATTATATTTGCTTACGGTATCAAGGACGGGTGTGGCAGTTGCAAGCATTACCATATTGATCGCTGCGGTTTTTTCTGTTTTTCCTAAACTTCAGGAAAAAAGGTGGGTGTATATGGCGGGCATGGTGTGCTGCGGTGTGTGTGTCTTGTTTTCCATTTTGGTTGTCATATGGGGGTATCAGATTCCTGCGTTGGAATGGCTGGACAAATATTTGAATCAGCGGATACTGTGGGGACATGTCTGGGGAAATACAACGTTTGGTTCATTATTCTCCGTGCCGGAAAATACCATTTATTTTGACATGGGTTTTATCAGAATCTTTTACTGGTATGGTATTATACCAGGCATTATCTATTGTATTGTAAAGGGCTTTCAGCTTTTCAACTGCATGGTAAGAAAAGATGCTGCAGCTTTCCTTGTCATAACTATGTTTGTGTTATATACTGTATTTGAAGCGCACGCGGTATCCGTGTATATGGCAAGAGATTATGCGTTGCTGTTGATGGTGGGGATGTGGAGCGAAATGTTTGGGCTTAAGTCGGAAAACGAAGGATATTTTTGGCAGCCGAACCGATATTTGAAAAAGCTTGCGCAAGACAAGTAAAGGAGATGGACATTGGAGCAGACAAGTCAGAAAAACCATATTGCAAGAGTATATGTGTTGTTGGCGGTTGATTTACTGTCAATTATAATTGCATATATACTGGCAGTCATACTTCGTTTTGGAGTTGTGGATTTGGAAATAAGAAAAGTAATGCATTACATGATTTGCCTCTGCTTTATGCTGTTTTGTACTGTGTTTGGTCTGTTTATGGACTGGAATAGGGATTTTTCTAAAAGAGGCTATCTGGTTGAACTGTCTATGGTAATAAGAAACAATGTCATCATGTTTGTGGCGGTTGGATGTTTTTTGTTCCTGATTAAACAGGCAGAGTTTTTTTCGCGTCTGTTGTTTGGATACTTTGCTATATTTAATGTGCTGCTAACTTATATCTTGCATGTTATTGTCAAAAAGCTTATGCGGAAATATCTGCACAGCGAAAACGGGCGGGTACGGGTTATGCTGGTATTGGAAAAAGAAGGACTTGCCGAAACAGTTGAAGAAATACAGCGTAATCTGCAGATAAACTACGAAATATCCGCGATTGCCGTTTTAGATATGGTGGATATGGAAAAGGAGTGCAACGGAATTCCGATTATAGCAAACCGGAGCAACATGATGGAGGAGGCGAGGCAGCTTCCGCTCGACGAGGTTTTTATTAAAGCGGAAAAAGAGAGTACGGCTTCTTTACGGGAGATGATACGGGATTTTGAAACGATGGGTGTATTATGCCATTATAGCATTGATATTATTGAGTGGCATGACAAGGAAAGCAGTATTGGAAAATTCGGAAGCCATACAGTTGTGACGTATTCTCTTTATAGTGTGGACTATGGCAGAAGGCTGATAAAGCGTCTGATAGACGTTATGGGAGGCATTGTCGGATTGCTGATTACGGCATTTTTTACGCCATTTGTGGCAATCGCTATTAAACTGGATTCTAAAGGACCTGTATTTTTTTCTCAAATCAGAATCGGGAAGAATGGGCGGCGGTTTAAGATATATAAGTTTCGTTCTATGTATGTAGATGCGGAGGCGCGAAAAAAAGACCTGATAGATAAAAACGAGATGAAGGGTCTGATGTTTAAGATGGAGGATGATCCACGCATCACAAAGGTGGGTAAATTCATTCGTAAGACAAGTATAGATGAACTTCCTCAATTTTATAACATACTGAAGGGTGACATGAGTCTGGTAGGAACCAGACCACCTACTGAGGACGAGTTTAAGCAGTACAGCCTGTATTACAGAAGAAGGCTATGCATGACACCGGGACTGACCGGTATGTGGCAGGTGAGTGGGCGAAGTGATATTGAGGATTTTGAAGAGGTTGTCAGACTTGATTTGGAATACATTGACAATTGGTCTTTAGGACTGGACATTAAAATTTTGTTTAAGACGGTATGGGTTATTTTTACGGGCAGGGGTTCTAAATAGAGAGGAGAAGCCAGGTGCATGAAGGTGTGGGGACAGGAAAAAATAAGAAAGCTTTTCGCGATAGTATTTGTAGTGGTATTGACAATAATCCCACTGTCTCTTTGCTTTAATCAAAGCGTATGGCTGGATGAGGCGTTCAGTCTCAGATGGAGCATGCTGCCGTTTCCGGATTTTGTAGAGCGAGTTGTAAATGATGTGCATCCGCCCTTATATTATCTCCTCTTACGAATCGTCCTTACACTGACAAACAACAGTCTGTTTGCAGCAAAGATATTTTCTGTCGCAGCCGTTACTCTTCTCCTTGTAATAGGGGCTGTTTTTGTCAGAAAAGAGTTTGGTTATAGGGCTATGATATTTTATGGCTTATTTGCTCTTTTTAATCCTATGATGCTAAAGAAGGCTGTGGAAGTACGTATGTATACATGGGCTTTTTTATGCGTCACATACAGCAGTGTACAAATGTATTATCTGCTAAAGCAGTCTCCCAAAAGGAAAAACTGGATTTTGTTTACGCTTTCAAGCGTGGCAGCGGCATATACGCATTATTTTGCCGCACTTGCGTTAGTAGTGGTTTATGCAGGATTGTTGATTTTTTATCTGTTTACCCGTAATGGAAAACAGATAAAGGCATGGCTGCTTTGCGCGGGCTGTACGATTCTGTTATATTTTCCGTGGCTGCCCATACTTTTAAAACAGGTAAAATCGGATAATATTAGCTGGATTCAGCCTGCTACCTCGCGGTTGGGAGTAATGCGTGATATGATGCGGACAAATATTCCGAGAATAGAAACCATTTATATTATATTGATGATGGCTTTTCTGATAGGAGGATTTGTTCTGTTCTGCAAACAGAAAACGTCAGGGCTTTACTGGTCTTTGGTATGTATGTCGGCAGTTTGGGTAGTGTTAGTGTTTGGGCTGTTATGTGAAAAGCTGATGCGGCCGGTTTTATCTGCGCGTTATCTGGTGATACCCTTGTATATTTCCATTTTAGGAATGAGTGTTTTGTGGAAATATATACCGAAATATATATTGCTCATACCGCTTGTGTTTTTTCTTGTGACGGGAGCAAGTGTTTACCACACTGTTTTTGCCGAAGAATATTATACAAGGACGGATGAAACTCTTCAATTTGCAGAGGAGCATATCAAGGATGGTGATATTATCGTCTATGATGCTGATAGTCTTTGTAGTGTTATTCCTTATTATTTTCCGTACATGTCGGAACTGGGCGTGGATATTTATGAGGGCGACTATGAGTACCTATGGTACTTTGCCGTTTATCAGTCCTTGGATTATGAAAAACTGGATAAAGAGCACAAAGAGTATGTGGTTTATAGCGGATATGGATTTGATAATGTTAATTTTGATATCATATATATTACTTGTGGTGATGTGGTTGACTAGCAAAATGGTATGGTGGTAGTTTGACGATTACGGGGAGCAGTTTTATGAAGATAGCGATGATCGGACATAAGCGAATTCCTTCGAGAGAGGGCGGCGTAGAGCGTGTGGTGGAGGAACTTGCGGTGCGTATGGCAAAAAGAGGACATAAGGTCTGCGTCTACAATCGCAAAGGGCATCATGTGTCGGGGAAAGAAAACGACACGAAAAAGCAGAAGATGTATAAGGGTGTGCGGATTATAATGGTTCCTACGGTGGAGAAAAAAAGTCTCAACGCAGTTGTTTATTCTTTTTTTGCAACTATCCATGCACTGTTTGGACATTATGACGTGATACATTTTCATGCGGAAGGACCGTGTGCTTTTCTGTGGCTGCCGCGGTTGTTTCGCATAAGAACTGTGGCGACGATACACGGACTGGACTGGCAGCGCGCTAAATGGGGTGGTTTTGCAACACGTTTTTTAAAGTATGGGGAGAAAACGGCGGCAAAATACGCCAATGAAATTATTGTGCTTTCACCGGAAACACAGCGGTATTTTAAACAGACTTATAATCGTGAGACGGTTTATATTCCAAACGGGGTGGACAAGGCAGTTATACAGACCCCCAAGGTGATAAAAGAGAAATACGGGCTGTCAGGAAACGATTACCTGCTCTTTCTCGCTAGAATCGTGCCGGAGAAGGGGCTTCATTACCTGATTGAAGCGTATAAAAAGTCCGGTTGTGCTAAAAAGCTGGTGATTGCAGGTGGAAGCAGCCATTCAAATGGCTATTTTGAAGAGCTTCGGAAATCCTGTGAGGAAAAACGTGATATTATCTTTACCGGTTTTGTGCAGGGAATGGAGTTGGAAGAGTTGTATAGTAACTGCTATCTTTACATTTTGCCAAGCGATGTGGAAGGGATGCCCATCAGCCTGTTAGAGGCGATGAGTTACGGTGCACAGTGTCTAGTCAGCGATATTCCGGAAAATACGGGCGTAGCGGGAGTGTATGCAAGTGTATTTGCAAAATCCAATGTGGAGGATTTAAAGGAAAAACTGTGCGGGCTGACGGCGGATGGACATGTCTTTACGCATACGAAACAGGAAATTGCAGAGTATATAACAGAGAAGTACAAATGGGAAGAAATCTTGGAAGAAACGCTAAAGCTGTATCAAGGGAGCAAGCATGAAGATATTAATGGTAAATAAGTTCCTATATCCAAACGGAGGATCGGAAACCTATATTTTTGAACTGGGGAAAGAGCTTACGCGGCAAGGACATCAGGTAGAATATTTTGGTATGGAGCATGAGAATCGTATTGTGGGCAATCATGCAGAAAGTTATACTTCCAATATGGATTTCCACACAGGAAAGATCCAAAAGCTGATGTACCCATTTAAAATTATATATTCTCGTGAGGCGCGAAAGAAAATCAGGGCGGTGCTTCGGGATTTTAAGCCGGATATTGTACATTTAAACAATTTTACCTACCAGCTTACGCCTTCCATCATTTATGAGATTAAGGCGCATAAGATACCGATTGTGTTTACGGCGCACGACTTGCAGCTTGTTTGTCCCAACCACTTGATGATGTACGGAAAAACAGGTGAAGTATGTGAGCGATGTGTGACAAGGGGAAGTATGTCTTGCTTTCGGGGCAAGTGTATTCATGGTTCTTTGGTGAAAAGCCTGTTTGGTACATTAGAAAACTGGATTTATAAAAGGTTCAAACCATATAAGCGTATCGACGCTATTATTTGTCCCAGCCATTTTGTAGAAGAAAAGCTAAAGCAGAACCCGCAGCTTGCAGGGCGGACTGTAGTATTGCGCAATTTTATCTCCGAACTGAAAAAGCCGGCTAGTGTGCAGAAGGAAGACTATGTGCTGTATTTTGGGAGATATTCCCGTGAGAAAGGCGTAGCAACACTTGTGGAGGCATGTAGGGAGCTGCCGGAGGTTCAGTTTGTCTTTGCCGGAAAAGGGGAGCTTTCTGAGGCGGTAGACAGTGTGAAAAATATTGAAAACAGAGGATTCATTGCAGGCGAGGAACTGCATCGTCTGGTGTCCGCTGCCAGATTCAGCATTTGCGCGTCAGAGTGTCCGGAGAATTGTCCCTTTTCTGTTATGGAATCCTTAAAGCTGGGAACGCCGGTCATCGGAGCGGCAATCGGCGGTATACCGGAACTGATTAAGGAGGGCGCGACAGGGCTGCTTGTGGAGAGCGGCAGCAAAGATGCCCTGAAAATTGCCATTTTACGTCTTTGGAATGATAAAGAAGAGAACCTGCGGCTGATACAAGGCTGTAATTGTGTGACCTATGATAACTGTGGAGAGTACTGTAAAAAAATGCTGGATATATATAAAGAATGTATTAACAAAAGATAGGAAAGGGAGAAATAATGGCTAAGAGAAAATTACACGGTTCTATTATTATAACATACAGGTGTAACGCGCGTTGTAATATGTGCGACTGCTTTAGAGACCCGACTCGTCCGGAGGAGGAGATTGATTTAGCGACACTGGAAAAGCTGCCGGAGATGGCGTTTACCAATATTACGGGCGGCGAGCCTTTTATACGGCAGGACATCCGCGATATTGTGCGCCTGCTCTACAAAAAGACGAACCGGATTGTGATATCGACCAACGGTTATTTTACGGATCGTATTATAGAATTGTGCAAGGAATTTCCGGAGGTGGGTATCCGAATCAGCATAGAAGGACTGGAGGAGACCAACAATGCTATCCGCGGGCTGCCGGACGGTTTCAATCGTGGCTATGGCACATTGAAAAAGCTGGTGGAGATGGGACACAAGGATGTGGGCTTTGGCATGACGGTACAGGATATGAACTGTCAGGATTTGGTGCCGCTCTACAATATGTCGGATGAGCTTGGCATGGAGTTTGCGACCGCTACGCTTCATAATTCTTTTTATTTCAGAAAGACGGACAACAAAATTGATGACAAGCGCAAGGTGGCGGAGGCGTTTGAGGAGTTGATCAATGCGCTGCTCAAATCGAAATCCCCTAAAAAATGGGCGCGTGCCTATTTTAACCATGGACTGATTAACTATATTTACGGACAGAAGCGTCTTCTTCCCTGTGAGATGGGAACGAACGGTTTCTTTTTAGACCCTTACGGAAATGTGCTGCCCTGCAACGGCAGTACGGAAAAAATGGCGATGGGCAACCTGCATGACAATACATGGGAGGAAATCTGGACTTCCGAGCAGGCGAAAAAGGTCAGGGAACAGGTGAAGCATTGTGACAAAAACTGCTGGATGATAGGCAGCGCATCTCCTGCCATGAAGCAGAGAATCTGGGTGCCGGGCTGGTGGATTGTGAAGCACAAGCTGATGGGGAATAAGTACCGACTGAGCGAGAATAAGTTTATGGATTGAACTGCGGAGGCTGGCCGCGAGAAGGAAATTTATTATGAAGCGAGATGAAACAATAGATACAATGAGGGGAATATCAACTTTTTGCGTTCTATGGGCGCATACGGGGATAAGCGGTCAGTATGTGGTGCTGATTTCACCGATTTTGCTTCCGGTGTTTTTTTTTCTGTCCGGCTATTTAATGAAAATAGAGCATATTTCTGTCAGGGATTTTGTAAAAAACAGATTGTTAAAGTTGCTGCTGCCTTGGATTGTGATAGCTTATGTGCAGGCATATTGTAATATTTCAGATATAAAGCGTATGCTGAAGGACATAGGGACGGTAAAAGAAATCGGTCTGGAATGCACATGGAGGATAGCTACAGGAAGAGCGGTCTGGTTTGTGCCGGCACTAATTGTTTCCTTGACTGCAGCTTATGCCATTATAAAAATATCGCGGGGTATCGTTTGGAAATACATGCTGATAAGTCTTGCGGTATGTATGGCTGCCAATTACCTTTTACCTAGAATAGAAACATGGAATGTAAGTTATGCCCTGATTAACCAGATCTTTGTTGTTGCCGGATATTACGTCAGAGGTCGTATTGAAAGAGAAGAGGCAGCTATACAGTGGATTCATCATAAAGCATGGATATTTATCTATGGTGCAGAAGTTCTATTTTTTGCGGTTGTGTTCCACTGGCAGGGATTTGATGTGAGGAACAGCGGGGTAGAGAGCATGGCTATGTATTTGTTGCTCTCCTTTAGCGGTATATTGGCATTAGAAGCAGTGAGCCATACATGGCCTCAAATGCCGTTATTTCGTTTTATGGGAAAACATAGCTTGCTATATTTTGCGTTTGGACCGCACGGATATATAGTAGGGGAAAAACTGTTAGAAATTTTACATGTGGGGAAAATGAACGGAAATTTGTATTCGCTGATAATTTGTTTGGGAGCGAGTGTCGCATGGATTGTCCCGGCGATGATTATTGATAAAGTGTGTCCGATATTAAACGGAAAATGGGGGTGGAAATGAGAAAGAAAAAGATATTATTCATATGTGCAGGTATGCTGACTTTTATTCTACTAGGATTAAAATGTATGATTTCCACAAAAGGCACCACAGACGAGGTGTACTATGTTGCAACCGCATATCGTTTTTGGCAAGGTGATGCCATGCTGGTCGATGATTGGAATGCAGCACAGATGAGCGGATTTTTGCTTCTTCCGTTTGTTCATATATATATGCTCATTATGAAGACAACAGAAGGAATTATTTTGTATTTTCGTTTTATATATCTGATTTTCAAGGTGCTTGTAGCTGCTTTCTGTATAGCAAAACTAAAAAAATATGGCGTATTTGGTATAGCAGGTATTTCTGTTTATTACTTTTTTTCTCCGCAGAATCTAGATGCGTTATCGTACAATACAATAGCGCTTGGAATGGTGATGATGATAGGCGCTGTCTGTCTGGCAGAAGAAAAGAAAAAGCCAGACTATTATTTATGCGGTATTTTTTTGGCAATGGCAGTATTGGCACAGCCATTCTGTATATTGATTTATTTTGCAGGGGCAGTAGTCGTTGTATGGAAAGTGTTGAAACGGAATACTGACAAAAAATGGCAGCCGCTAAAGGGATATGCGCTTGTTACGGCAGGTGCTTTTACTATGCTGGTAATTTTTATGCTGTTTATTTTCTCAAGAGCTTCATTACAGGAGGTCTTGGAGAATCTTCATTTTATATTGAACGATAAAAATCATAATGTTGCGGGTGTGGGCGGGGTGGCAAACCTTATATTGAAACCCGTTAAAACAGGGTATCACATTTTAAAGAGCTATACGGCGCTGACAATTATAAATACGATATATTTTTTTGTTCTGCTGGCGGCGAAGCATTATAAAAAGAGATATATGAATTATCTTGCATATGGCTCAGTGTTATGCTTGATATTTTCATGCGTGGCAGTTATGATGGCAGGAAGACCTTTTCCGGAAAATGAGTTCTTCATTCCTTTTATCTGGTTTTCTATGGAGGAAGCTGTCCTTATCAACAGAGAGAAGGAAAAAAACAAATATATTTGTGTTTGGGGACTGACGGTTTTGACAGCTTTAGCATTCTGCCTGTCGACGGATACAGGAATTATTTCGACTTCGGCAGGTTTATGTCTTGTAGCAGTTTTTTCTATTATTATGCTGCCTAATATATTAACCAATGAAAACCCTAAGCTGAAGGTTGTGGAAAAAAATGGTTTATTGGCTTTGAGTATAGGAATTTCAATTTGTATGTTTGTCATGAGAATGGTGTGCACATGGACGGATTCTCTGTTAACAGGCGATTATTCATATTATATAGAGAAAGGACCGTTAAGGGGAACTTATGCGGACGAAGCTTCTTATCAGAGTTTTTATAATGTGATGTCGGATTTGGACAAAATATCGTATACAGAAGACGACATTTTATTTTGTGGAAGGAATACGCCGCTGGCATATTTGTACAGTAATATGGTCTGCGGAACCATGAGCACATATTTATTGGACACAGATTATGAGAGGATGGAGCAGTATTACATGCTGCATCCGGATAAATTCCCAACAGTGGTGTATTATTATCCTTTGGGAAGTTATCCTGTCACAGAACGTGATACTGACAGCGCTTTTTTCCAATATATAGAAGCCAATTATAATATAATCGAAGAAGAAGGTCGTATTTTGGCGATAATAAATTCTTCAAAACGGTGAAAGACTGCTATACAGAGTCACCCAGTATACAGAAAATTCTCAGCGCTTCTATAGAAGAATTGCGTGATTTCATGGTGATTGTCCTCCATTACATAAAGTGATTATCAACAAAAGATATTATGCCTGTATCACATGCCAGTCAGCAGGATAATAGTCTTTTCCCCAGTGCATATACTCCGGGGCAACAACCAGTTTCTCCGGATTGATATTCAGATAAGCTGCCCACCACGAAAAGGTGCTGTTAGCGATAATTTGATGTTTACATCTGGACATAAACCAGAATTCTTCCATATCGGATAGGGAGAAATCTCCTGTGACAAAGGTGGAGTTTGCCAGATAGCCATAGTGTTCCTTTACATAGGGAATGTCCTCACAGAAGATATAGTAGTGGGGATTTTCCAGTTTATCATTTATAAAGGCAAATGCTTTATGGTAGTAATCGTCTTTTAGTACCCATGATGCCTCATAGTCGCCTCTTCTGATGTGCACGGCAACGCTGTTCTCGGACAGACCCCGTTCAATCAGCTTTTGGCAGGGATCAGAAATAAATTCTTCCTTTAGTTGAAATTCTTTGCATAGTAAGTCCCGATAAGCATCAAAATAGCGGTAATGCTGCCAAAAGCCTTCCAGATAAAGACTTGCCGTGTGGGAGAAATCATAGGAGCCGAACCGGTTTCGGGTATCGGGGCTTTCCTTAATCCAGCGACATCTTCCATGGCGGTTGGTTGCGAGAATCCGCAGTGCCCGCGCCATCATGCGGGACAGTTTTGCGTCCTTTCTGGGCGGAAAAAGGGAAACCACTTTTCCTGAAATGGTCATTTGGCTTAGGACAAAGGGTCTGGGGGAAAATTGATAGGGGGAAATATCAAGCGTAAATTCTTCCCCGTACTGCTGTGCTAATGCAAAACCAATTGCATAATTGTATAACTGGTTGCCGAAGCCCCCTGTTGCCTGTGAGTAAATCATGTCAAAATCCTTTCTGCGTTGCAGGTAGTCAAAATTTTATCTGAAAACGATACCAGCTTTCCGCCTGTAAAACATACCAAAGTAATAAGGTGTTAGACCTGTCGCGATTAAAACGATTCCATATCCGGTCCAGTATCTTTTTGTCAAAATAGCCGTCGCCAGCAAGACGGCTGTGTGTCATCAAATCGTCTGCCCATTCATGTAGTTCACCGCTTGACAGCCATGTGGGAAGCGGTACTTCAAATCCGTGCTTAGGGCGGTCCAGCATTTCCTTTGGTACATATTCGTAGAGCAATTCCTTTAATATTTTTTTATCTATTCCGTTTGAGGATTTATAGGAAATTGGGAGAGTCCATGAAAATTCTATAACATCCTTGTCTAATAGCGGAATACGGTTCTCCAAAGAAACAAACATACCGGCACGGTCTACCTTGGGAAGAACGGTGTCGGTCAGAAAGCCGGTCTGGTCCCGATAGAGCATAGCGGACTTCATCTCTTTAGTATCCAAATACAAGTCGTTTCGGTACTGTGCCATATCGGGCAGAAGCGCCTTGTCCTCTGTCAACCATGCGCCGCACAGATAATCACGGGGATTGGCAATGTTGGGCACCAGACTATGCGCGTCCCAATTGTGCTCGTTACGGAAAAGTTCGTGCAGCCGATGGTCGTCGGGCACACGGGCGTATTCGCCCATATTGTAAAATGTTCTGCCATATTTCAACGGAGAGTGCTGCAACAGCCAGCCGCAGGCACTTCGGGGGGCAAAGGGCAGTTTTTTATATTTTGTCCAAAGCTGTTCCAAACGGCGGTACAGACTGTAACCGCAAAACAGCTCGTCGCCGCCGTCACCGCTTAAAGTAACGGTCACTTTTGTCTTTGCCAGCTTGCTGATTAAATATGCGGGCAGACAGGCGGGGTCTGCAAACGGTTCTGTGTAAATGGAGGGAAGAAGGGGAATAACAGCCTTCAAATCCTGCTCCGAAATATAAAGTTCGGTATGTTCCGTGCCTAAATGCCGGGAGATATCTTTGGCATATTCCGCCTCATTATATTTAGGATCTTCAAAACCGATGGTAAAGGTTTTGACGTATTCTTTTGAGAGACTCTGCATGATGGAAACGATAAGGGGACTGTCGATACCGCCCGACAGGAAGGCGCCGAGAGGAACGTCAGAAATCATCTGACCCTTTACAGCATCCGTCAGTAATCGCTTTAATTCCTCGCGTGCTTCCGTTTCACTTCCCTGAAATGGGTGCGAAAGACCATAAAAAGCAGCTTCTTTTGCTGACCAGTAGGTGGAAAAGGAAGGCGCGGTAAATGGAGAACGAATGGAGAGAATCTGTCCTGGCAGCAGCTTATAAATATGCCTGTAAATGGTAAGAGGCTGCGGTATGGACTTGTACCGGATAAACGCAGAGAGCGCTTCCCTGTTGATTTCACCGGTAAAGCCTTCCAAAACCTTCAGACATGATAAATCGGATGCAAATGCAAACTTGTCGCCGATCATGCCATAATATAGAGGTTTTTCACCTGTGCGGTCGCGCATTAGGTGCAAAGTTTTCTCTTTTCTGTCATATAAGGCAATGGCAAACATGCCTTTCATATCCTTTACTGCGTCCAGTCCGTACGCTTCAAACGCCTCTAAAATAACCTCCGTGTCGGAGGTGCTTTTAAAATGCCGGATAAAGTCATCCTGTATAAGCTTTTCCCGTATCGTCTTAAAATTATAGATTTCGCCATTATAGCTAATTATAAAGCGTCTGCTTGCCGATTGCATGGGCTGTGTGCCGTTTTCAGACAAATCCAGAATGGAAAGGCGGCGATGTCCCAAGGTAATGGTACCTTCCGGGTCAAGCCAATAGCCCTCTGCGTTGGGACCACGGTATATCATGTTGTCGCACATATGCTTTATCTGTATTTGATTGTCAGAGGTATGACCGCAAAAGCCGGCTATTCCGCACATAAACCCTCACTATTCTGCCGCATGTGCGGCGAATTTTTCAATTTGTTTCTGATAATTGTCAAAGGAATATTTTTTACATACAAGGTGGTAACTACGATTCCCCATTTGAATCAGTTTGTCTTTGTCTGCAATGACATCGGTTATTTTTGCTTTAAGGTCCTTTATATTCTTGTCTTGAAATAAGAAGCCGTTCTGTCCGTTTTCAATGTAGCAGGCAGTTCCGTTTGTATCACTTACGATAACCGGAAGGGAGTATGACATTGCTTCCAACTGAGAAACAGAGGCAAACTCGCCTGTACTTGGGAGTACAAAGAGGTCGGCAGCACGGTAGAAATCTGCCATATCCTCCGGTTTACGATTAGAATGGCAGGTGACAAAGGATTCTAAATGGTGCTTTGCAATAAAATCATGAACCGTTTTATAATAATTTTTGTGGTACGTGGTGGAACACTCTCCAACCAAAGTCAGGTGAAGAGGATACTCAGGCAGGAGTTCTCGCAAAATCTCCAAGAGCATTAAATGATGCTTGCGTTCTTCAAATTTTCCAACACACAATAGATTGATTTTTCCGTTTTTAAAATAGCTTTTCTGTTCAGGCGGAAGCTGTGGCTCTATCACAAAGGGAATGTATATTGCCATATCGTCAAAGTAGCCGGTGTTGAGATTACCCAGTACCGGCGTCATGCGGACGGTGGGCGTCAGTTTTTTTACGAGTCTGTGCGCAATATCGTTGCGCGGTGGTTCGTTATCCCAAAGAGGTGTCTGGTTATATAAAATACAGGGAAGTTTCTGGAGACTGCATACAAAATAAGCAAATATGGAATACAGGGAACGTTCCCGCAAAATGACAATATCTGGTTTTCGTTTTTTTAAGTATTGGAACAATTTAATGAAAGGAGGGAATCCAAATTTATCCCGAAATGCTTCCGGGTAGGCGCAGGAACCCTTCTTTTTTCTGTATAGAAAGGAGTGCAAAGCATTGATCACTTTGAACAAGCTGGAATAACCCAATACGTAAGGGGTACAATATTTGTGGTTTTCTGTTTTGCCCGTGTACTGGCAGACAAAAGCTACCTGATGTCCGTTCTCCACCCAGCCTTTCACAATGGGAACTTGATTGGTATGGAACATGGGTGCGATATATACGACTTTCATGAAAAAACCTCGCCATTTCAATAATGGTTACATTATAGTATTCCTTGAAAATGAAGTCAATGAAAATTCTCGGTTTGACATTACCATTTGACTATTATTCGGCTTTGGGGTAATATGATAGAAGAAAATGGAAGGTAAAGGAGTCCCTCATGTTGTTTAATTCCTTGGAATATGCAGTTTTTCTGCCCATTGTATTTGCACTGTACTGGATTGTACCCCATAAGAGGCGTTGGTTGGTAGTCTTGCTGTCAAGCTACTATTTTTATATGAACTGGAATGCAAAATATCTGCTTCTAATTATATTTATTACAGGTGTTTCTTATGTAGGTGCGATTTTAGTGGAACGGGAAAAAAATACAGGAAGAAAGCGGCTTTGGGTGGGCTGCGTGATTGTTATATGCCTGTCTCTCCTTTTTGTGTTTAAATACTTTAATTTTGTTAGTGAACTGATTACAACCTTGCTTAATATAGCGTCGATTCCGACGTCTGGAATTGTACTTTCCCTGCTGCTTCCGGTGGGGATTTCCTTTTACACTTTTCAGGCAATCGGTTATACGATAGATGTGTATCGTGGGGATGCTTTGGCGGAACACCATATCGGAAAGTACGCTGCATTTGTTGCTTTTTTTCCGCAACTTGTGGCGGGACCGATTGAGAGAACCCGCAATTTACTGCCGCAACTCAAGGAGGAGCGTTTTTTTGATTATGGACAAGCCACATACGGTCTGAAGCTGATGGCATGGGGATATTTCAAGAAGATAGTGGTGGCGGATACACTGGCAGTTTATGTGGATAAGATATATGGCGATATGCATTTCTTTTCCGGTTTCGCAAGACTGGCGGTGATTTTTTTCTTTTCTATTCAAATTTACTGTGATTTTTCGGGATATTCCGATATTGCCAGAGGGACCGCAAAACTTTTTGGCGTGGAATTGATGGAGAACTTTAAGAGCCCGTATTTTTCCACGTCCATTCGTGAATTTTGGCGAAAATGGCATATTTCGTTATCCACATGGTTCCGTGATTATGTATATATTCCTTTGGGCGGTAATCGGGTAGGATGGCTGCGCAATGCGGTAAATCTTATGATTACATTTCTGTTAAGTGGTTTATGGCATGGCGCTTCCCTCACTTTCGTGGTATGGGGGGGGCTGCATGGAGGTATGCAGGTACTTGAAAAACAGATAGATGCCCATAAAAAAGAGAGGAAGCATAAAATTCCCTATGCAATCAAGGTGGCGGTTAATTTTATTATTATTTCCGCACTGTGGGTTTTCTTTCGTGCACAGAGCTTTAAGGATGCTGCTTATATGCTGGTATACTGGTTTCAAGGGCTGGATAATCCTGTCAGGTGGGTTACAGGAGGCTTTGCTAATCTGGGGATTGGTGCAATGACGGCGGTTAAGCTGCTGCTTATGATTTTACTGCTTGCGGTATTCGATTATGTCTCATTGAAGAAGGATGTGATTGCCTGTATCGGTAAATGGAAGCTTTCTTGCAGATGGGGGGTATATATTGGTTTGATCGTGCTGATTTTCCTTTGGGCGCCTGCTGAAAGTGCAGAGTTCATCTATTTTGATTTTTAGAAGGATATTAACGAAAAAAATTTTGTGCAAGGAGGCGGCCTTAAGTGTTATTTTGAGAACTCTTTTGACACTGGCAAATGGTGCGTATGTTAATACTTCCTACTATAAAAATTTAAATTCTGTAGGTTCTGGGAGACATAAATGAAAAAATTTTTATCAAAGGTTTTAATTTTAACTGTAATTTTAAGTCTGCTTCTGATGGGAGTGAATTGGGCTTATGTAAATACGGAGTATTATAAAAATTTGAATGATATGGGGAAATTTTTGGAAGTTCCTGATCATATTGACGTGGTGAATTTCGGAGCTTCACATAGCGAGCATGCGTTTAGCTGGGACAGCTATACACAGTTTGCAGGCGCCAATATGGCTCTTGGCGCGCAGACGATAGTGTATGATGAGGCGTTGTTCGATTACTATTCTGAACGTTTGGATGAAAATAGCACGGTGATTTTAGAGATTATGTTTAAGTCACTGTATGAAGATGAGCCGGATGATGCGCCCTATGGAACCAATATCACCAGATATTACCAAGTACTCAGGAAGGACTATATCAGGCAGTGGAACCTTCTGGATGCTATTTGTTATCAATATCTGCCGGTTTTAGGCAACAGACAGGTTGCAGTGGCACATATTATTTCTGAATTGTTTACTGGCAATACATCTCAAAGCGAACCGGAGCAGCAACAGGAACTTGCTGGGAAACCAACACAGGTTTTGGAGGGTTGGGAAAGAGATGCGATGAATGCGGAGGGAAAGCGCCGGGCAGAAAGCTTTATGGCGCAAAGCGGAAATCAGGAGTATGGTGAACAATATGAAGCCCTTATCCGCATTATAGAAAAATGTAATGAAAATAATATACAGGTAATTCTAGTGACTGTGCCTACTCTGCCTTGCTTTTATGAAGGTTTTGATGAAGCGTTTATGGAGAAATTCTATCGGGATATGCAAGAAATCTGTCAAAAATATGATGTGCTTTACCTTGACTATACAGGTGATGAGAGGTTTTTGGCGGATTATCGCTGGTATAGCGACACAGACCATCTGAACGATTATGGAAACAGATACTTTACGGAAGAATTTTTAAAAGATAATCAGGATATTTTGAGGTTTTATTAATTTATGAAAATAATTATGGTAACAGCAGGCATGTCTGGTGGGGGGACGGAGCGTGTGATAGCAGTGTTGGCAAACTACATGGCAAAGAAAGACTGCGATGTGATGATTGTAATGACTTCCCGCGACGAAGTGGTGTATGAACTGCAAAACAGGGTGCAGGTGCTTTCTATTGGGGGTAGTACAGGCGGCAGCCTGTTAAAACGAATAAAGAGAGTTTGTAATCTGAGAAAGCTTTTTAGGCAGGATAAGGAACAGATTATAGTTTCTTTTGGAACAGAAACAAATCTTTTTTCTCTTTTGGCTGGCATAGGCTTGAAAAACAGAGTTATTGTCTCAGAAAGAAATGACCCAAATCAATGCTCTTACCCGCGATTGCGAAATGTGGTTTACCGTATGGCGGACGGTCTGGTATTTCAGACGGAGGAGGCAAGGAGCTGTTTTCCCAAAAAAATCGCAGGGAGAGGCTGCGTTATTCCCAATCCGCTGGCAGAAAAGATGGAACCGGATTTAAAAAGGGAGCGGAACAGGGAGGTTGTGACCGTTGGCAGGCTTGAGCCCCAGAAGAACCATGCACTTCTTTTGCGTGCTTTTTGCGGTTTTGTGGAATTTTATCCCGATTATCGGCTTGTTTTATATGGAAAAGGATATCTTGAGAAAGAACTGAAAGCTTTGGCAAAGGAATTGCAGATAGAAGAAAAGGTGTTTTTTGCGGGTTTTGCGGAAAATGTAAAAGAGAAAATTCAGAATGCTGCCATGTTTGTATTGTCTTCAGATTATGAAGGTGTGTCCAACTCTCTTATGGAGGCAATGGCGTTAGGGCTGCCCGTGATATCAACCGATTGTCCCATTGGTGGTTCAGCTATGCTGATAGAGGATAAAGTGAACGGATTATTGATACCGGTGGGAGATGAAAAAGCGCTGACGGATGCTATGAAATATATGGCGGAAGATATCAGCAGGGCGGAGAAAATAGGGAAAAAAGCCGAATATGTCAGAGAAAAATACTCGGTGGAACAGATATGTGAAAAGTGGCTGTGTGAGATAGGTGGAGAAAATAGATGAGACCTTGACTTAAGTGAAGAGAAGGAAGCGTTATGGGTGGAAGAAAGAAAACGGCGATAAAAAATAGTCTGGTTGGTTTTATGGGACAGGCAGTATCGTTATGTCTGCAGATTGTGTCACGGTCGGCATTTATACACTATATTGGTGAAGAAATGCTGGGATTGAACAATACATTTACCTCTTTTCTCTATACATTTTCTTTGGCAGAACTGGGATTTCAGAATGCAATAGCCTATAATCTGTATAAACCGCTTAGGGATAAGAATGAAAAAGAAATAACGGAGATTGTCAACGTATATAAAATAGTATATCGTGCAATCGGGATTTTTTTTGTTACAGCTTCTGTTTTGTCGATGCCGCTTCTCAAGTTTATAACCAAGGATGTTGTCATTACAAATGAAATTTATCTTTTTTTCCTGATACAGGCGATGGCATCTGCGTGTACGTATTTTTTGGCGTACAAAAGAACGATTCTGTATGCAGATCAAAAGGATTATATCTGCAAGTTTGTGGATATGATTACGAACGTGGTTTTTAAATCATTGCAGATTGGTGCCATTTTTTTGTTTCACAGCTACCTGGCTTATATTGTTTTGTCATTAATTCAAGTATATGTCAATAATCTGATTATACACTGTATGTGCAGCAAAAAGTATCCGTATTTGCAAAAAGTGAAATTCAACAAAGCCTATGCGAAGAAGTTGTTTCTGGATGTGAAAGAAATTTTTGCGGGTAGGCTGGCGGTTTATGTCTATTCAGCCACAGATAATCTGATTGTATCTAAGGTCATAGGAACGGTACAAGTGGCGTATCTTGGAAATTACACGACAATAACAGCCAATATGAAAATGCTGTTGAATGGCATTTTATATCCTATAACGCCGATTATCGGAAACTATCTTGCGGAGAATGAAAGTAGGAAGCAGCAGGAAAAAAATCTGAATATTTATACCCATTTGCGATTTCTCATATCATTGGCATTGCTGGTTCCTACATTGATTCTAGTCGATGATTTTATTAGAATGTGGATAGGAGAGAAGTATATTTTACCTCCTTCTATAAAGGTATTGCTGATAGCGGATTTGTATTTATTTCTGATACAGGGAGCATGCAGTGATTATATAAACGGGAAGGGATTATTTAAGCAGGACAAATATGTTACAATCGGAGGTGTTATTATAAATCTTGCGCTGTCTCTTCTGCTTGTAAAGGAGTGGGGAATGGTAGGAATTTTGGTGGGAACGGTGTGCAGTCAGGTATTTAACTGGATCGGACACAGCATGATTGTGTACCGGTATAGTTTTTTTGAAAAAGGGAAGCAGTACATTCAATATATATGGAAAAACTTATACAGTATGTTCTGTTTTGTCATTACTGCATTGGCATGTTATGCTGTTTATGAAAGGTTGACAGTCAAATCACTGAGGATAAAATTTATTTTGGGGGGTATTATTTGTGAGGTTGTTATTATCCTGCTGTATATATTGCTTTGCTTTTGGTGCAGTGAGTGGAAGGCACTGTATGCAATGCTGCTCTCCGCGTTCAAAAATATGAAAAAGAAAGGGAAGAAGAGATGAAGCAGTGTGAAAGTGAGGAATTATGGTAAGAGATAAGGATTTCATTAGGGAGTGGATACCTGTAGCAGTTTTAATGTGCCTCTTTCTTTGTCTGGTTATAAAAAGCTTTTTCGGATTTGGCTGGGATGACGAGGGGTATTACCTTTCCGTTACGCATAGGTTTTTTCTAGGAGAAATACCAATTTATGATGAATGGAATCCGGGACAGTTGTCAGGCATGCTGTTGTTGCCGTTTTATGCACTGTATCGTACGGTAGTGGGAAGCGGAGAAGGGATCGTAATATTTTTTCGTTTGCTTTATTTGGTTTTGCTATTCTGGAAAAGCATGTTTGCTTTTCTGGTGATTAAAAAAATCACAGGAAAAACAGAACCAGCATTGCTGGCAGCAGCATTTTTTCTGGTATATTCCACAGAAAACAAAGCATTGTTTTCTTACAGCGATTTGGCGGTAAGTTATCTGGGTCTGGCGCTGTTGCTCCTTCTTTGGGAAGAGATAACAGAAAAAAAGCAAATATGGGTATATTTTGCTGCGGGGATCAGTTTTGTTTTGGCAGTATTTGCAAATCCATATAACATCATAGTCTATTTCTATTTTGCAGGTTTGGCTGTTTTGGGATGTCGGAAGGAAAAAAACAAGCGCTGCCTGTTTCACTTTGGTGTTTTCACAGGCGGTTGCTGTTTGATAGGATTCGGTTTTCTGGGATACTTGCTGTTTCATGCGCCGCTACAGGATTTGCTGACTGCGTTCAAATATTTTGTTAATTATCCGGGACATTCGGCAAGTAACGTTTTGCTTGCGCTGGCAAAGTGGTTATGGTATGCAGGCAAGCCATATAATGTTTTTATAATTGTACAAGCCATAATTTTTCTATATGTTTTAAAAAAGCTGATGGAAGGAGGGCTGACAGCAAAACAAAAGAAAGTTCTTTTCCGGGTGGAAATTATGTGCGCATTTTTTTATTGTGCGATACAGTATTTGTTTATGGATGACAAAAACGTGATTGGCATTGCATTTATTCCCATATCTGTAATGGGTTTATTGTGTTTTATCATGTCAAGAAAAAAAGATTGGAGACTGTTTTTGCTTCTCTATGTGCCTGGAATCTTAATGTCCATAGCATTTCAATGTGCTTCCGACACGGGGATTTTTGCCATGATAACGGGTTTTGTGCTTTCGGCAATGGCTTCCGTTGTGTCAATTTTTGATTTTATGAAAGAAAATCTGGAAATAAAACAGAAGCATACGGTATATATTTTGCTTGCGGCGGCACTGTGTTATACATTTGCCGTCAGGCTTTACTATTGCAAATACAATGTGTATGAGGAAACTTATGACAGTAGGATTATAAGCGGGCCTTACAGAGGGATTTTGACGGATGCCAGACAAAAAAAATTCTATGAAGAAAGTATGCAGGAATTGAATATGATAGCCAGACAAACAACAAGGGAGGATCATATACTGATTCTGGGGAATAATATGTGGATGTATTTGTGTTTGGACAGGGGGATAGCAGCTCCGGCAACCTTTAGAATGGATTTGGATCATGCATGTGTTCGACCATACTTTGCGATGCATCCAGATAAAATGCCAACTCGGATTTATGCAAACGATTTGTGTGAGGATGAGGGGAAGGATAATATTCTGTTTAATGGTGAAGTCTACTCAGTAATGTACAGCGGTGTTGGAAAGATTTACGAAAGAAAGCAGTAAAAGTCGGAAGTTAAGTTTGGGTTGACAATGGATATAGCGGTAGGTATACTTAAATTTAAACGACGGTTACTGTTGGTAAAATCATATAATTAAAACGGAAAAGCGATAGTAAAAAGAGGGATAAAGATGAAAGTAGTAATTTTGGCAGGTGGATATGGCACACGAATCAGTGAGGAAAGTTATATGAAGCCAAAACCTATGATCGAGATAGGCGATAAGCCTATTTTGTGGCATATTATGAAAGAATATTCCCATTACGGCTACAACGAGTTTGTTATTTGTTGTGGTTATAAGCAGCATGTGATAAAGGAGTGGTTTGCGGACTATTATCTGTATAACAGTGATGTAACCTTTGACTTGAAACATAACGATATGACGGTGCACAATAATTTTTCAGAGGACTGGAAGGTTACACTTGTGAACACAGGACTGGACACGATGACGGGCGGACGTGTGAAAAGGATACAGAAATACATAGGAAATGAGCCGTTTATGCTCACTTACGGGGATGGCGTGTGCGATTTAAATATTAAGGATTTGGAAGCGTTTCACAAAGAGCATGGAAAACTGGCAACGATTACAGCGGTCAGCGCCGGACAGAGATTTGGCGTGTTGGATATAGAACCGGATGGCGGCGTTAGGGAATTCCGTGAAAAAAGCGATTTGGACGGAGACAGGATTAACGGAGGCTATATGGTGCTTGAGCCTGAAGTGTTCGGGCTGATTGAAGGGGATACCACTGTTTTGGAAAGAGATGTGCTGCAGGAGCTTGGAAAGAGAAAGGAACTGATGGCATATAAATATGACGGTTACTGGCAGTGTATGGACACAAAAAGAGAGAAGGACAAGCTGGACTGTTTGTGGCAGGAAGGCAGGGCTCCATGGAAATGCTGGGAGGAATAACAGCAAAATATGTTTTAAGGAGCTTTTGAGATGAATGTAGGAAAGGTTAAAGCTGGTATTATCGGAACAGGAAACATTGGAACGGACTTACTGTTAAAGCTGCAGAGGTCTGCGGTTTTGGAGTGTGGTGTTTTTGCGGGACGTAATCCTGACTCCGCAGGAATAAAGCTGGCAAAGGAAATGGGGGTGCCCACTTCGACGGATTCTATTCGTGCGATTGAGGAGAATCCTGAGTGCTGTGACATTGTGTTTGATGCGACTTCTGCGGGTGTGCATATTGTCAATGCCCCGATTCTGAAAAGACTTGGAAAGTTTGCAATAGACTTAACGCCCGCGCATGTGGGTAAAATGTGTGTGCCGGTTTTGAATATGCGGGATTGCCTGAATGAGGACAATGTAAATCTTATCACTTGCGGCGGACAGGCTACGGCGCCGATTGCTTATGCGATCAGCCGGATACATCCGGATATAAAATATATCGAAATTGTAGCGACGATTGCTTCAAAGTCAGCCGGTGCGGGGACGAGAAACAATATCGATGAGTTTACGCAGGCGACGAGGGATTCTTTGTCAGAGTTTACCGGAATCAAGGATACAAAGGCGATTATTGTGTTAAATCCGGCAGAGCCCCCCATTACTATGCATAATACAGTGTATGCCCTGATTGATAAACCGGATATGGATGCCATACGCAGAAGCGTCGATGAAATGGCGGCAAAGATACGAAGGTATGTACCAGGTTACAAAATTGTGATGGAACCTGTGTATGAAAACGGGCGGGTAACCACGTCGCTGCAAGTGGTCGGACTGGGAGATTATCTTCCCAAGTATGCAGGTAATTTGGACATTATTACCTGCGCAGCGGTTGAAATAGCAGAAAACTATGCGAGAACAAAGATTCTGGGAGACATAAGTGAGTAAATTACTAATTTTTGATTCCACATTAAGAGATGGAAACCATGCGGTAAAGCATCAGATTCAAAAAGAAAATATAGAGGATTACTGCCTTGCCATGGACGGAGTTGGCGTTTACACGATTATTGTCGGACATGGAAATGGTCTGGGAGCATCTTCGCTGCAGGTTGGTATTGCGGCGACACCGGAGAGAGAAATGCTGCAGACAGCTAAAAAGAGTCTGGAAAAAACCAGACTGGGCGCGTATATGATTCCGGGTTTTGGAACGATAAAAGACAATCTGGAACCGGCAATTGCAGATGGTGTGGAGGTATTTACAATCGGCTGCCACTGTACGGAAACGGATACCACAAGGCAGCATATAGAATTTTTGAAAAGGGCGGGAAAAGAGGCGTATGGTGCTATGATGATGTATCATATGGCATCTGCTGAAAAGCTGTTAGAAGAGGCGCAAAAATTGCAGTCGTATGGGGCTGACGGCGTTATATTGATGGATTCGGCAGGTGCTTCCACGCCGGAAATGGTGAAACGGACAATCAGTACGCTGTATGATGCGCTTCATATACGGGTAGGCTTTCATGCACATAACAATATGGGGATGGCGGTGGCAAATTCTTATACGGCTTATTTGGAAGGCGCTTCCATTATAGACGGAACGCTTCGCGGTTTTGGAGCAGGCGCCGGAAACTGCCAGATAGAGAGTTTGGTTGCGCTGCTTGAAAAATGTGGTGTAAGAACGGGAATTGATTTTTACCGTCTATTGGATGCAAGCGAGGATATCATGCCACAGATTATGGACAGGGATATGGGGCAGGAGCCCCTTAGCATTGTGTCCGGACAGACCGGCGTATTTTCTGCCTTTAAGATACATGTGCAGAAAGCGGCAAAAGAATTTAATGTGGATGCCAGAGATATTTTTAAGGAGCTTGGCAGAAGGAAAGCTGTTGGCGGACAGGAAGATATGATAGTGGAAATCGCAGAAAAGCTTGGAAGACCGGCAGGTAATAATATTAATTATCAGTTGGAATCACTACTGTGATGTAGAAAGAGGTGGCATATGAACGTTTCAGAATTTATTTTTGATTTCTTTTCAAAAAAAGGAATCGACACAGTCTTTATGGTAACGGGTGGGCAGGCAATGTGGCTCAATGATGCTGTGGGCAAGAGCGGAAAATACAATATTATCTGTACGCACCACGAGCAGAGTGCAGCCATGTCTGCAGATGCATACGGGAGAATGAAGAATAAGCCGGCAATCACGCTTGTGACGGCGGGACCGGGAAGTGTCAATGCAATGAATGGCGTGGTGGGCGGATATACGGATTCTGCGCCGATGATTGTGATTTCGGGGCAGGCAGCCTTATCTTTTGTGCAGTATCAGGAGGAAACACGAATTCGCCAATATGGTGTACAGGGAATCAATATTAAGCCTTTGGTGGAAAACGTAACGAAGTATTTCATTACGATTGATGACCCGCAGAAGACAGAATATTATTTGGAAAAGGCGTATTATGAAGCAACGACCGGACGTCCCGGTCCCGTATGGCTGGATGTGCCTTTGGATATACAAAATACGGAAGTTGATGTAAAGTACATGGAAAAATATACGCCTGAAAAGGAGACAGAAGGCAGGGTATCGGTAAGGCAGGCAGTAAAGCAGGCGTATAAGTTATTGGAAAAGGCAAAACGACCGGTATTTCTTGCAGGGCAGGGCGTCAGCCTTGCAGGGGCAAGAAAAGAATTTTACGACTATGTAAATAAAGTGCGAATTCCTGTTATCACGGCGAGACTGGGAATTGACCTGATAGAGTCTGATAGCGATTTATATGTGGGAAGACCCGGCAACTATGGGGAAAGAGCTGCTAATTTTGCCATTCAGAATGCAGATCTGATTATCTCTGTTGGATGCAGGCTGGCTTCCTCCCTGGTGGGACATAGTCCGAAAATGTTTGGTAAAAATGCATATATTTATGTGGTGGATATTGATCAGAAGGAGTTGGATAAGCCGGGTGTAACCATCGACTACAAGGCAAAACTTGACTGTAAAGATTTTCTGGTGGCAATGGAAGAGGAAAGAGGGGCGCATACAATTCCGGATTATAGCGAGTGGATAAAGTGTTGCAATGGCTGGAAAGAGAATTATCCTGTGGCTTTGCCTGAGTATAAAGAACAAAATCCGGTTAATTCTTACTATTTTATCGATAAATTATCGCAGTATGCATCAGCAGAAGCGGCGATTTTGGTTGATACAGGATCATGTTTTCATGTTGCATGCCAGACATGGAAAGTGAAAAAAGGGCAGAAATATCTGACAACCGGAGGACTCTCTTCGATGGGGTATTGGTGTGCCGGCATTGGCGCCTGTATGGCAAATGAGAAAAAGGAAACGCTGGTAATAACAGGAGACGGCAGCCTGCAGATGAATTTACAGGAGTTTGCAACGATAAAGCACAATAAACTGCCAATTAAGGTATTTATACTGAATAATAACGGTTATCTGTTAATCAGGCATACGCAGCATAATTTTATGGAAGACAGGCTTGTGGGGGAAAGTCCCAAGACCGGTGTATGGTGTCCTGACTCCATGGAAATTGCCAAAGCATATGGGATAAAAGGCGTCAGAATTGAGAGCGTTGCTGAAGTGGAAGAGAAACTGCAGGAGGTACTGGCGTATGAGGGTGCGGTCATTTGCGAGGTGATGACGCCGGACTGGCAGCTTCTGATACCGCGAATTGCGTCGGACAAGATGCCGGATGGCAGGCTGGTGGCAAGAAATTATGAGGATATGTTTCCCTATCTGCCAGCAGAAGAGGTTAAGCGCAATATGGTAGCGGAACAGGAATGAGGGCAGGTCTGTAGTGGATAGAGTGATTATAACCGGTGCGACCAGCATGATTGGCGTTGCATTGGTGGAGGAATGTTTAAGAAATCATGTGGAGGTGCTGGCGATTGTCCGTAGAGCCTCTAAACATGCGGACAGGCTTCCGCAATCGGAACTGCTGACGGTCAGAGAATGCAATTTAGACGAAATGGCTCTTCTCACGGACCTTGAAGGCTATGATGTATTTTACCATTTGGCATGGGATTATACGTCAAAAGCAGTTCGCGACAATCCGGTGCTGCAGGAAAAAAACATTCGCTATACGCTTGAAGCAGTGGAACTGGCAGTGCGTGCGGGCTGTCACAAGTTCATCGGAGCAGGTTCACAGGCTGAGTATGGACCGGTAGAGGGCGTGATTTTTCCTGATACGGCGGTGTGTCCGCAAATAGCTTACGGAGCAGCTAAATATGCAGCGGGAAAATTAAGTAGAAAGCTTTGTGACAACTATCATATGATACATGTATGGGCGCGGGTGTTCAGTGTGTATGGGCGGAATGACAATACAGATACTATGTTGGATTATGCTATAAAGCAGTTCCTGAAAGGGGAAACAGCGTTTTTTTCGGCGGGCATTCAGCCATGGGATTATTTGTATGAAAGCGATGCGGGCAGGGTTTTCTATCTGTTAGGTGAAAAGAGTGAAGAAAGTAAGGTGTATTGTGTTGCAAGTGGAAACTCCCGCCCTCTCAGGCAATTTGTTTTAGAGATGAAGAAAGCGTTTGGAAAAGAGGCGCGGTGTGAATTTGCTGAGGAACAGCCGGAAGGGAAGGTATATGGTTTGCAGGCGGACATTACAGAATTGGTGCATGATATCGGATATGTGCCTCGGATTACGTTTGCAGAAGGAATTGCCGATATGATTGCATATAAAAGAGGAGAATATAATGAAAAAGGTAAGCCTGCTGATTCCAACATACAATGAGATTGAGAATGTAGAACCACTCAGCAATGCTGTGATTGCAGAGTTTAATAAATTGCCCCAGTATGATTATGAGATTATTTTCATTGACAACCATTCCAAGGATGGGACGAGGGAAAAACTACGGGAGCTGTGCGGGGCAAATAAAAAAATCAAGGCGATTCTGAACGCTAAAAATTTTGGACAGAATAATTCGCCTTACTATGGATTACTGCAGACGACCGGAGACTGCGCAATTATGATGTGCGCTGATTTTCAGGATCCGGTGGAGATGATACCGAAGCTGCTTGCAGAATGGGAAAAGGGATACAAGATAGTCAGTGCAATAAAGACCACCAGCAAGGAAAATAAAGTGATACGTTTTTTCAGAACATGCTATTACAAGCTGATTAAGAAGTTTTCAGAGGTGGAACAGATAGAGCATTTTACGGGATTTGGACTGTATGACAGTTCGTTTATACAGGTGATGCGGGATTTGAAGGATCCTACCCCGTTTCTGCGAGGAATTGTTGCTGAACTGGGATTTCAGAGAAAAGAAATACCCTATGAACAGCAGCGGCGGAGAGCAGGAAAGACAAAGAATAACTTTTATTCCCTGTACGATATTGCCATGCTGAGCTTTACATCATATACTAAGGTTGGATTGCGGCTGGCTACGTTTATGGGCTTTTTTATTGCGATTTTCAGCGTGGTGGTGGCTTTGGTGTATTTTGTGTTGAAGGTGGCTTATTGGGATACCTTTGTCATGGGTACGGCGCCTATATTGATTGGAATGTTTTTCCTGGGGGCGGTACAACTGTTGTTTTTAGGATTGATTGGAGAATATATCCTTAGCATTAATCAGCGTGTGATGAACCGCCCTCTTGTTATTGAAGAGGAGCGCATCAATTTTGAAGAGTAGAGAATGAGAATAGAAACGAGGTAAACAGTATTGGAGTTTTATAAGGGGAAAAAAGTATTTATCACTGGACACACAGGCTTTAAAGGAAGTTGGATGTGCCAGATGCTTTTAGAGGCAGGTGCTTCTGTATATGGTTATGCGCTGGAACCGGAAAGCGGAGGTCTCTTTGAACTGGCAGAGCTTGCAAAAGAGGTTGATTCTGCCTATGGCGATATTCGGGATTTAGAGGCATTGCAAAAGACTTTTGAACGGGTGAAACCGGAAATTGTGATACATATGGCGGCGCAGCCATTGGTACGGGTTTCCTATGAAAATCCGGTCTATACGTATGATGTCAATGTCATGGGAACGGTGAATGCCTTAGAGTGTGTACGAAGAACGGATTCAGTGCGTTCTTTCCTCAATGTCACGACAGATAAGGTTTATCGCAACAGGGAGTGGGAGTGGGGATACAGAGAAAATGAAGAACTGAACGGGTTTGACCCGTACTCTAATTCAAAATCCTGTTCAGAACTGGTAACGTCAGGGTATTGCAATTCTTTTTTTGACGGCAGAGATGTTGCAGTGTCCACAGTCAGAGCGGGAAATGTGATAGGAGGCGGCGATTTTGCCCGTGACCGTATCATACCAGACTGCATTAGAGCGGCAGAAGCTGGAGAAGAAATCATTGTGCGTAATCCGTATTCTATCCGTCCATATCAGCATGTTTTGGAACCGGTTGCTGCCTATCTGATGATAGCGGCAAAGCAGTATGAAAATAAGAAATATGCAGGAAGCTATAACATTGGTCCGAAAGAGGAAGATTGCCTTGAGACAGGAAAGCTGGTAGATTCTTTTTGCAAGGCATGGAAGGACATTATGGGAGAAGGGGCAGGCTGGATAAGCAGGCATGACGGCGGTCCTCATGAGGCAGGGATTTTGAAACTGGATTGTGCAAAAATAAAGAGTACCTTTGGTTGGAAGCCGGCCTGGAATGTGTATGACGCCATTGAAAAAATTGTAGAGTGGCAGAAAGATTTTCGGAGAGGGGGCAGTGCAAAGGCTCCCATGGTGAAACAAATAAGAGAATATCAAAAAAAGGCAGCGCAGAAAGGATAAGTTATGTTTGAAGGGTTATCAGAGGCACAAGCAAGGGAAGAAATATTAAAGGCAGTAGGAACCTATTGTGAAAAGTACCATAAAAGGAAAGCGTTTGCACAGGGAGACAGAATTCCCTATGCCTCCCGCGTATATGACCAAAAAGAAATGGTAAATTTGGTGGATAGTTCGCTGGAATTTTGGCTGACAGCAGGAAGATATACAGAAGAATTTGAGAAAAAGTTTGCAGAATATCTTGGCATACGTTTCTGTTCGCTTGTCAATTCGGGCTCTTCTGCCAATTTAGTTGCATTTATGACACTAACATCACCTCTTCTAAAGGAGCGTGCAATTTTGCGTGGCGACGAGGTGATTACGGTAGCGGCAGGTTTTCCCACAACAGTGGCGCCGATGATACAGTACGGTGCGGTTCCGGTGTTTGTGGATGTGACGATACCGCAGTACAATATTGATGTAAACCGTCTGGAGGAGGCGCTGTCTCCCAAGACAAAAGCGGTTATGATTGCCCACACGCTGGGCAATCCTTTTGACTTAAAGTCGGTAAAGGATTTCTGTGACAGGCATGGGCTATGGCTTGTGGAGGACAACTGTGACGCTTTAGGCTCCGAATATATGATAGACGGCGTTTGGAAGCTGACGGGAACGATCGGGGATATCGGGACCTCCAGCTTTTATCCGCCGCATCACATGACGATGGGAGAGGGCGGTGCTGTCTATACGGATAATCCGCTGCTGCACAAGATTATTCGTTCTTTCAGGGACTGGGGAAGGGACTGCGTGTGCCCTTCCGGCAAGGATAACCTTTGCGGTCACAGGTTTGACGGACAATACGGGGAACTGCCGTCGGGCTATGACCACAAGTATGTATATTCCCATTTCGGATACAATTTAAAGGCGACGGATATGCAGGCGGCGGTGGGGTGCGCACAGCTTGAAAAGTTCCCATCTTTTGTGGAGCGCAGACGACATAATTTTGCAAGATTGAGGGAAGGGCTTCAAAGTGTTTCTGACAAACTGATTTTGCCAAAGGCGGCTGAAAACGCCAATCCAAGCTGGTTTGGTTTCCTGATTACCTGTAGGCAAGGTGTGGACAGAAACGCAGTAGTACAGTATATAGAGAAAAAGGGAATCCAGACGAGGATGCTGTTTGCAGGCAATCTGATAAAGCATCCCTGTTTTGATGATATGAGAAAGAGCGGAGAAGGATACAGAGTTGTTGGCTGTTTGGAAAATACGGATCGGATTATGAAGGATACTTTCTGGGTCGGCGTTTATCCGGGCATGACGGACGAGATGATTGATTATATGGCGGAGTGTATTAAGGAAGCTGTGAGTGAATAAATAGTTCTTGCAGATTGTGCGCCAACAGAGAGGAAGCGGGAAGTGGATTTGAAAAGAAAGATGTACTTTAAAGACGACTGGAAAAAATATATAAAGGATTTTGGGCTTTTTATGATATTTTTTCTGACGCCATTTATATGTTGTGAGCTTTTATGTTGGACAAGAGGTGTTAGTCTGGCAAGACTGACGCCTTTTGGCATTGCCGGAAATGATGAGGTCATATATCAGAAAATGGTGGCAGGTGTCATTAAAGACGGAATGCCAGCCGGGTACTTTGGTTATAATGAAAGTCATGCCATAGTAGGTACTTTTTCTACATGGAGTCCTGTTTTGCTGATACCATGGAGTATTTTGGGTAAGCTGTTTGGTTGGAGTGCGGGGTCGCCAATTGTATATAATATTCTATTGCTTATGTTGGCAATGGGTATTTTTTATGTTTTGGCAAGACCTGATGCAAAGCAGTCAGTTTTTATTATCGCGATGTATTCTGCGACGGCTTTTATTAGTTGGTATGCACTTTTGACGCTGCCTGAGATTGCCTGCTATTCGCTGATTATTTTGTTTTGTGCTCTTGCGATAAATCTTAGCAGAACGAACAGGCTTTGGAAGCTGAAAGTGTTTTTTTCTTTTTCAATTATTCTGCTACTCACATGGATGCGCCCATATTACATCGTTTTATTATTATTGCCGAGCTTTGAACTGATAAGAAGAAGTAAAAAAAAGTTATATGGTATTATCATTAGTCTCCTTATTTTTTTGATTACAGGGGGGGGATACCTGTGGATTAGTAAGAATATGTGTGCACCGTTCTTTACAGATTTACTTGACTTTTCATGGACGTCAATGATTTTGTCAAATCCCATTGGCGCTATTAAAGAGTTGGTTTCCACTTTTATGACAGCTTTTGGAGAGTATCTTGCATATGTGCGGGGAGGCGTGCTGGGAACTTCGCTTGCGGGGGCGCAGTGTGTGGGAGTCCTGTTGGTGATGGGAGGTCTGCTTTTCTGCCTTAAGCAGGAAATAAAAGAAAAAAAGTATGAGGCAGCAATTATAACGGGTGTGTCAGTTATATTTATCTTTCTTACTTATTGCGCAGCAGCAGTCGTATTTGAGATTTCTGCCAGCGGTAAGCATTTCGGGGAGTTGATTGTGCTGGGGATTTTTATCATCGGCTGGAAGCAGGAAAAGAAAACGTTTCCCATTATGCTTGCGGCGTTGTGCTGGGTTTTTTTCATGCAGGGGCAGTATTATCCCTGTATAGAAAAAAATGATGGTATGGAAGCGCTGATTGCAGAAGGAAAAAGGCAGTTGGATAGCCAAATAATGGTTTCGGCGGAAAGTGATTGTTGGGATAATACATTGATTTGGGTACTTTCTGATGACACCGGATATGTATGGTGGCAGGGATTGTATGCGGCGCCTGACGGAATAGGAATCAATTTATGTACAAGTGATTATGTTGTGGAACATTGGGAAGAACTGAAAGCAAAGTATTTGTACACCAGCAGAGGTGGTACCATCGACTTGCTTTGCGAAAGTAAGGGTATATTGGTTGCGGATTATGGAGAGGTGCATGTATGGGAATTAAGGAAATAGAGACGAAAGAAAATGCAGATTTCTTACAAAAAGTAATAATTGGTTTTATAGTAGTCTTTCTAATGACATATTTTGTCGTGTTGATAAGAACAGGTATGGATTCAAACGATTATTCGATACATGCAGACTGGGCGCTAATGCTGGAATGGAATAAATTGGGAAAATACTTTAAGGATATTATAGCATACCCTCTGTGGCATTTTGGAGTGAATTTTTGTACAATTCGTTTAAGTGTAGATATCAATAAAGCGGCTGCGTTGATAACAGCCCTGTTTAATGGATTTGCTTATTTGGCAATACTTAATGTATGGAGCAGGCTGCAGGGCATATCTGTGCAAAAGGAAAAGATGGTATTTTGGGCTGCAGGTGTGCTGATTGTGAATCCGCTGTACGCACCTTGGATTAATCCTCTTTATTATCTGGGGCAAGCAGCGCCAAACGCATGGCATAATCCGACTAATATTGCGGTAAAAGGTTTTGCAGTGATGGCTTTTGGGCTGATAATGGTATTATTAAATAAGAAAGAGGAAGGACGTAAGAATTTATCTAAGTACATATTGTTAAGCATAATGTTGGTATTATCTGCATTGGCAAAACCCTCTTTTTTACAAGGATTGATTCCGGGACTGGGCGTTTTTATCGTTTTCAGATTAATTGTGGAACGAAAAAAGTTTAATCTAAAATTTTATTTTGTTTTGTGTGCTTCTTTTATACCGTCGGTAATGATATTGTTTATTCAGATGCTCACAACATTTTTTAATACGGATTATATTAGAGAAGAAACAAAAATATGCATAGGCTGGGGGAAAATGCTCCATCAATGGACGCCTAATTTGTTTTATTCATTTCTGGTAACCTTTGCGTTTCCTGTTTTTGTTTTACTGCTCAATTTTAAAAAACTGATACGGAAAGAGGAAATTCAAGCACTGATATGTTATGAATTGGTGACATGGTTAGAAACGGTCTTACTTTATGAAGAGGGAAAAGCATTTTTTCAGGGTAATTTCACATGGGCGGGACTGGTTTCCTCATTTGTAGTATGGGTGGTTATGACATATTATTTTATTCAGGAGATATATAATTCCGAGGGTCAGGGAACATTCAGGAAAAAGGTTTTGTTGTATGGGGGAACAGCGTTATTTACCGCACATCTTTTGTTTGGAATTATGTACTGGTATAGGATGCTGGTTTATCGTTCATACCAATAGTGTCAATGTGGTGTAGTAAAGAGTGGAAAGGAACAACCAAAATGAAACTGACAGTAGCGGGAACCGGATACGTAGGACTGGTGGCAGGCGTCTGCTTTGCGGAAAAAGGGCATGATGTGACCTGTGTGGACGTGGATGAAAAGAAAGTGAAGCTGATGGAGAGCGGGGTATCGCCCATCTATGAAGCGGATTTGGAGGAGTTGATGCGGCGCAATTATGCCGCGGGCAGACTGCACTATACCACGGATTACCGTGATGCTTATCGAAATCCTGACGCCATCTTTATCGGGGTCGGCACGCCGGAGCAGCCGGACGGCAGCGCCAATTTAAGCTATATTGCCAGCGGTATCCAGACAGATTGCGGAGAATTTGGAGAAAGACTGTCTTGTGGTGGTAAAGTCCACGGTTCCGGTGGGCACCAATGACAGAGTGGAGCAGTTTATCAAGGATTTCTTAAAGAACGATGTAAAGGTGGAGGTGGCTTCCAATCCTGAGTTTCTGGCGCAGGGCTCCGCAGTGCATGATACCTTGGAGGCGGCTCGTATCATCATCGGCACGGAGAGCGAATGGGCGGAGAACATGCTACGGCAGATTTATGCGCCCTTTGAGAGACCGATTGTGGCGGTCAACAGGCGTTCCGCGGAAATGATAAAATATGCGTCCAATGATTTCCTGGCGCTGAAGATATCTTACATGAACGACATCGCCAATCTCTGTGAGCTGGTGGGCGCGGATGTTGAGGATGTGGCGAAGGGGATGAGCTATGATACCAGAATCGGCGCCAACTTTTTGAAGGCGGGAATCGGGTACGGCGGAAGCTGTTTTCCGAAGGATACGAAAGCGCTGAAATATATTGCAAAGCAGCACGGCTATCAGCTTAGGACAGTGGAAGCAGCCGTGGAGGTCAACGCCCTGCAGAAGACCATGCTTTTCAAAAAGGCAAGTCAGAGAATGATTACCTTTGATGGGCTGCGCGTCGCTATCCTTGGGCTGGCATTCAAGCCGGGGACGGACGACTTGCGCGAAGCGCCGTCTCTTGATAACGTGGAGCTTTTACTTGCGGAAGGCGCGGAGCTTGTCGCTTACGATCCGGTCGCGGCAGAAAATTTCAAAAAGAGATATCCCGAGGGACAGCATGGAAAAGGGAGCATTTCTTATGTAGAACAGCCGGAAGAAGCGCTTTGCGGCGCCCATATTTGTTTCATTTTTACAGAATGGGAGCAGATAAAAGCTCTTTCACCTGAACAGTTTCAGAAGAATATGGAAATTCCACTTGTATATGACGGTAGGAATTTGTACGATAAAAAGGTGATGCAGGCTGCCGGCGTGGAATACTACAGCATCGGAAGATGAAAAGTGAGTGGCATCGCGGCAGGGGATGTAATATTACCTCATAGTTCGGGTTTTACAGAAAGGAAATTATGGCGGATTTTAACAAGTTAGACAGCGGAAAAAAAGTATTGGTGACAGGGGGAGCCGGTTTTATCGGCTTCCATTTGTCGAAGCGGCTTTTAGAGTCAGGCGTTACGGTGGTTGGACTTGATAACTTGAACGATTATTACGAAGTATCGCTGAAAGAAGCGCGTCTGGAGATGTTGAAGGAGTATCCTGCATACCGCTTTTACAGACAGGATATCGCGGACAAGGAAGGGCTTTTTCGGATTTTTGAGGAGGAGAAGCCTGATATTGTGGTGAATCTTGCTGCGCAGGCGGGCGTCAGGTATTCTATAGAAAACCCGCAGGCTTATATAGACAGCAATATTGTCGGTTTTTTCAATGTGCTGGAGGCGTGCAGGCACTATCCGGTATCCCATCTTGTCTACGCTTCTTCCAGCTCTGTCTACGGCAACCGGAAGGAAGTGCCTTTTTCGGTGGAAGATAAAGTGGACAAGCCGATCAGCCTGTATGCTGCAACGAAAAAGAGCAATGAGCTGATGGCGTATACTTATAGCCATCTGTATCATATTCCGGCGACGGGGCTTCGCTTTTTCACAGTGTACGGTCCGTTTGGAAGACCGGACATGGCGTATTTTTCTTTTACACAGAAAATTTTGCGGGGGGAGACTATAAAAATCTTCCATCAGGGTGATATGTACAGAGATTTTACCTATGTGGATGATATCGTAACAGGGGTAGCCAATATGCTCTGCAATCCGCCCGCTGCGGATGCGGACGGCGTACAGCACAAGGTATATAATATCGGCAATAACCAGCCCGAAAAGCTGATGTATTTTATTGAAACGCTGGAAAAAGCGTTGGGCAGGGAGGCGAAGAAGGAGTACCTTCCCATGCAGCCGGGGGATGTGTACCAGACCTATGCCGACGTGACGGAGCTTATGCGGGATTTTGATTTTAAACCAGGTACGAGTATTGAAGAGGGGCTGGGGAAATTTGCCGAGTGGTATTTTGACTATTACGGCAGGGAAAATCCCGTGGATTGAAAAGACAAGTGTTTTTGAGGAAAAGACAGTATGCGTAAGATAGTATTTCACTTAAATTGTCTGGAGCAGGGCGGCGCGGAACGTGTGGTGACGACGCTTGCCAATCATTTTGTGAAAGATGGATATGAGGTGGTCATAGCAACGGAATGGACTGCGGAGAATGAGTTTATTATTGACAGGCGAATCAGACGGGTGCATGTGGGGCTTGTGGGAAAGCAGGAGACCGCAGGCGGCAGGCGGCAGTTTTTTTACCGCATTCAGAACCTGCGCACTTTTTTGAAGAAAGAGAAACCGGATATTGTGGTTGCTTTTGCGCAGAAAGCGAACTACAGGGCTTTGATGGCGACCATGTTTATGAAGCTTCCTGTTATCGTGTCAGTGAGGACCAATCCTTACCTGCATTATGTTACAAAGAGGGATAAGCTTTTGATTCCGCTACTCTATCCGAGAGCGGCGGGCAATGTATTCCAGACAGAAGGCGCTAAAAATTTTTTTGCCCCCAGGATACAAAAAAAATCACGGATTATACTGAATCCAATTAACGATAAATATATTGGCAGACCCAAACCTCTTCGGCGAAGAAAAGTGGTGGTGCAGTCGGGGCGGTTGGTGGATTTTAAAAACCAGCTTATGCTCATAGACGCTTTTGTAAAAGTGCACGAGAAGCATCCTGACTATAAGCTGGAGATTTACGGCGGCGATTCAGGAGACGGAACGAAGGAGCTGTTAGAGCAGAGCATTGCGAAAAATCATGCAGAGGAGTGGGTACTGCTCATGGGGGCGAGCGACGAGCTGGAAAAAAAGCTGGAGGACGCGTCGCTCTTCGCCTTTTCTTCTGATTGGGAAGGGCTTCCCAATGCGTTGATGGAAGCAATGGCACTGGGGCTTCCGGTAGTGGCTGCGGACTGTCCCTGCGGCGGTCCGGCAACTCTGATACGTGACGGCGAGAACGGACTTTTGGTGCCGATAAAGGATGCGGAAGCAATGGCGGCCGGTATTCTGCGCCTGATAGAAGACAGGGAGCTGGCGGAAAGGTTGGGCGATAATGCCCGCAGGATAGTGCAGAGGGCGAATACGGAAGCCATTTGCTGCCAGTGGAAGGAATATATAGAGGAGCTGTGTGGAAAATAGAAGGAAACAGCAGGAAACCGGAGGACGGATATGTGCGGTATATGTGGGTTTGTCAGTAAGAATACAATCACGTTGGAAAACTTAAAAAAGATGAATGATACTATGTATCACAGAGGACCGGACGACAGCGGCGAAGAAATCTATCCGGCGGCTAATGGGTATACGGTTGGACTGGCACAGCGCAGACTGTCCATTCTGGACTTGTCAGCTTTGGGACATCAGCCGATGCACTCGCAGGACAAGAGGGTTTCGGTGGTGTATAATGGTGAAATTTATAATTTTCAGGAGATAAAAGAAGAGCTTTCAGACTATCCTTTCTGTTCCGCCTGTGATACGGAGGTGATTCTTGCTGCCTACCTGAAATGGGGCATCAAGTGCGTGGACAGGTTTAACGGCATGTTTGCGATTGCGCTGTTTGACAGGGAAACAGGGGAGCTTTATCTGGTGCGGGACAGGATAGGAAAAAAACCTCTCTATTATCGGCTTGCGGGTGGCGATATTGTGTTTGCTTCCGAGTTAAAGCCGCTTATGGAGTGTCCCGGGTTTGAGAAAAAAATTCGGACAGAAGTGGTTTCCCGTTATTTATATCATCAGTATATCAATGCACCGGATACGATTTTTGAAAATGTATATAAGCTGGAGCCGGGCATGGTGCTGCAGTTTTCGGCAGGTAAAGTGAAAACATGGAAATACTGGGATTTGAAGGAGGTGTATCAGTCCCGTAAAAAGAATCCTGTCACAGACTATGAAGAGGCAAAGAACGAGTTGAAAGAACTGTTAAACCGTTCCGTTGCCATGCGTATGATAGCGGACGTGCCGTTAGGGACGTTTTTAAGCGGCGGTTATGACTCTTCCTTGATTACGGCAATCGCACAGAGTCAGTCGGGACAGCCGGTAAAGACATATTCGATTGGATTTAATGAAGAGAAGTTTAACGAAGCCAAATTTGCAAAAGAGGTTGCAAAGCACTTAGGCACCAACCATACGGAGCTGTATATCGATGAGAAAGAGATGTTTGAACTGGTAGACAGTATTCCCCTGTATTATGACGAGCCTTTTGCGGACAGCTCGCAGATTCCGACCATGCTGGTTTCGGCGCTGGCAAGGCGCGACGTTACGGTAGTGCTTTCGGGAGATGGCGGAGATGAATTTTTCTGTG
>JAAGKN010000831.1_pt1 | contig 88215 bp, 73 predicted proteins | sample 6206371 | NCBI WGS metagenome assembly JAAGKN01 (sample SAMN11533720, study PRJNA540317) | gut metagenome | isolation source: fecal pellets from male and female animal of same cohort | host: Peromyscus leucopus | place: USA:CA | collected 2017 | reverse complement strand
GAAGATGCATCGATCATAACGGAAGTAAATCCGCCGTCGATACAGGATTTACACAGTTCAAAAGTATCACCGTGATCCAAGTGAAGAGCGATCGGAATCTGCGGATTCTCTGCAACTGCTGCCTCTACCAGCTTCACCAGATAAGTGTGGTTAGCATAAGCACGGGCTCCCTTGGAAACCTGCAGGATAACAGGGCTGTTCAGCTCACCTGCTGCCTCTGTAATACCCTGAACGATCTCCATGTTGTTAACGTTGAAAGCACCAACTGCATAACCGCCATTGTATGCCTTCTCAAACATTTCCTTTGTTGTTACTAACGGCATTGTTATTACCACCTTTCTTAATATATTATTATGACCGGCTGTCCTGCCGGATATTAACTATCGTACTTATTATAACCCAAAGCCTGACCTTACGCAAACATATTCTGGAAAATATCTTATAGTTTGAAACCGAAATTGAAATCTCCACACTACTCTGCCGGCACTCTGATATCAAGCGCCCTCTGTCTGTTCTCAATCACAGCTTTACAGTGTTCCCCTCCGAACTCACCATCCAGAGTCCATGAAAGGGGTGTCTCACTTTCCACAATCAGCCGCGATGTTTTAAAAGTGTGGATATGCTCTGATTTTACACGCTTGTCTACCAATGCTACAATAATATTGTTTAAATCCAGCGGATTAGACGGTTTACGTATCATCGTCACCTCAAAAAGTCCATCGTCCAGCAGGATGTTCTGACCTGTTATCCCCCTAAAGCCTCCTACCGAATAGGAATTAGTAACCATTCCGTAAAGGAACTCTCCCTCGATCACTTGATCATTACAGGTGATCTTTAACGGGTATGAACGAATAGTCGGAAGCCTTCTAACGCCTTCCAGCAGATATGCCGCATGTCCCAAGACATTCTTGACATCTTGCTTCGTCTCATAAGACACATCCGTAAAAATGCCAAATGCCGCCACATAAATAAAATTGTCGTGATTAAAGGCTCCGATATCGCAGGCAAAATTCCTTCCTTCCACAACAACATCCGCCGCCTTGATCATACTCTTCGGAATCTTTAAACTGTTGGCAAAGTCATTGGTACTGCCTGCAGGAATATAGCCTATAGGAAGCTTCTCATCACACTGCATCATGCCACTGACGACCTCATCCAGTGTTCCGTCTCCGCCACTGCATACAACAATATCATACCCACTATGCCGCGTTTTAACCGCCTTAACAGCATCTCCAGCCGCCTGCGTCGGGTACGCTGTCACCTCATATCCTGCCTTGACAAAAATATCAATGATATCCAGCAAGTTACTGCGAATCTGAGCTTTGCCTGCCCTCGGATTATAAATAAAGAGCATCTTCTGATCCATTCCTGCATTTCCTCCCTGCAATATGAGAACCGTTCTTTATCAAATATATTTAATATTTTAACATTGCAATATATCATAAGCAATCCATTTTTATCTACAATCAAAAATTGCACTTCAAGCAATTTCCTATTATTAAAAAAGAGACTTCCCAGCCGGGAAATCTCCTCTATTCTGCCTTATCTAAATGTCATGTTCGTAGCCTGTTCTTCCTACTTGCCGCTTAAGAATTTCTCAATCTCTTCCACTGCGGAACTCTCATCACTGCCTTCCGCAACAACAGTTACTTCTTCGCCGCTGGCAAGCCCCAGACTCATCATACCCATAATACTTTTTGCATTGACTTTTCTGTCGTCGGCATTAATGTACACAGTGCTTTCAAACTGACTAGCCACCTGTACAAGCATCGCAACCGGTCTGGCTTCCAAGCCTGTCTCCAGTTTGATCTGGATAGATTTTTGTATCATAATGTTCTCCTCCTTTTATTACCTGATCCTATCAGCAATTTCACTCAACCTGCGCAGTCTGTGATTTACCCCTGACTTTCCTACAACCGGTTCCAGATATCCGCCCAGTTCCTTCAGCGCCGCATCCGGATATTCCAAGCGAATCTCCGCCATCTGTCTTAAATTATCGGGCAAATTTTCAAATCCATACTTGTCTCTGATCAAGAGTATATCTTCAATCTGCTTGGACGCTGCAGTAACAGTTTTGGAGATATTAGCTGTTTCGCAGTTAACACGTCTGTTGATGGAATTACGCATTTCCTTGACAATCCTGAGGTTCTCCAGATTCATCAGTGATACATGTGCCCCCATGACATTAAGAAGATCAACGATCCCGGCGCCCTCCTTTAGATACACTACATCGTATCTCTTGCGTTTGATCACCTTGGCTTCTATCCGGAACTCCTGAATGATATCCCTCAGTTGTTCCGCCTGTGATCTATCGCTACAGACAAATTCTAAATGATAGCTCTTCTCCGGATCACTCATGGAGCCGATACTTAAAAATGCTCCACGCAGATATGCTCTTGCACAACAGGAATTTTTAACAAGAAGCGAACTGACCGGCGCACGAAGTGCTATCGTTCTCTCCTCTTGCCCGCTAAGATGCAAAGCTTGTATCACTTTGCTTTCCGTTTTGTCATCGGGAAGCAGTCTGTTCTTTCCCCCTATTACAACATTATCTATATTAAATGTTTTTTTAAGTAATGTAAAGCATTTTCTGGCAACTGCTTCATTTTCCGTTTCCAGACATAAGTGTATCCCATTCTCACAAATATTTCCACAAAAATGAATCAGCGCTGCTAATTCTGCCAACTGACAATGTCTGGCAGAACTGATCTGATCCGCTAATTCTTCCTTCACTACTCCGGAAAAAGACATTCCTACACTCCCTGTTTGATATCTCTATGGTACAACTTGATACCATAATTTCCGCGGTTCTTCATCTTAGTATAGAGTTCATTTGCAAGTGTAACGCTCCTATGCTTACCACCGGTACACCCTATTCCGATCACCAGCTGATGCTTACCTTCCTTAATATAGTTAGGAATCAGGAAATCAAGCATGTCTGTCAGCTTATCCACAAACACAAGCGCTTCCGGGAAATTCATCACATAGTCCTGCACTTCTTTATCATTACCAGTCTTATGCTTAAGCTCATCAATATAGAACGGATTCGGAAGAAATCTGACGTCAAACACCAGATCGGCATCCGCTGGTATACCATTTTTAAAGCCAAAAGACAAAACTGTGACCATCAATGAATTATACTCTTCATTGCGCACAAAAATATGATCGATCTCCTCTTTTAATTCACGCGTTAAAAGATTAGAGGTATCGATAACATAATCCGCTTTCTTTTTGATCTCCTGTAAAATATCCCGCTCCTTATGCACTCCTTCCTCCACTCTGCCTTCGAGTGACAAGGGGTGCATACGCCTCGACTCTTTGTATCTTTTTAAAAGCGCGGTGTCACTGGCATCCATGAACAAAATTTCAAAAAGATACCCATTTTCTTTCAGCTTGTCCAAAACGCGCTGCGCATCCCCAAAAGGCTGGTCGGCGCGCACATCCAGTCCCAACGCAACTTTACTGATCTCACTGTTGGGAGTTGCAATCAGTTCCACAAATTTTTCAATTAACGGCACTGGAAGATTATCCACACAGTAAAATCCGACATCCTCTAACATTTTCATGGCTGTTCTCTTGCCGGAGCCACTCATACCGGTCACTACCACAAATCTCATAGAGTTTTCTCCTTACTAGAAATCTCCCAGAAAAACCACTTCCGGTTCCAATGAGACATGAAATCTTTCCTTCACACGTTCCTGCACTTCTTCTATTACTTCCTTGATGTCCGCCGCTGTCGCCCTGCCTGTATTGATAATAAACCCGCAATGCTTATCCGACACCTGCGCTCCACCAATGCGATACCCACGCATACCGGCATCCATGATCAGTTTGCCCGCATAATATCCGTCCGGTCTTTTAAAAGTGCTCCCCGCACTGGGATATTCTAACGGCTGCTTGCTTCTGCGAAGCTGCGCCAGTTCTTCCATTCTCGCACTGATCTTATCCCGATCACCTTCCGCCAGACGCACCACCACTTCCAGCACGACAATAGGTCTGTACTTGATGGCGCTGGTACGATATCCAAATTCCATAGTGTCATTATCTAACGTCAAAATCTGTCCGTCTTTGTCCATGCCGCGGACAGACTCTACAACCATCTTCATTTCTCCATCATATGCCCCGGCATTCATCACAACACCACCGCCGACGCTGCCCGGTATCCCCGCTGCAAATTCTAAACCGGTCAGGCTATTCTCCTTTGCCGCTGCAGCCACCTGAGAGAGCAACGCTCCCGCTTTTGCTGTGATGCGGGTACCCTCCACATGAATCTGCTCCATTTGATCGCCGAACTTGAGCACAATACCGCGATACCCCTTATCACCTACCAGCAGATTACTGCCGTTGCCCAGAATAAAATATTCCTGTTCTATCCGCCGCAGATAGGGAATCAGTTTCACCAGTTCTTCCTCGTCCTGTATCATAATGAGGCATTCCGCCTCCCCACCTACACGAAAAGTAGTGTGTTTACTCATTGGTTCATGGAACAATATACGTTCCCGCGGAATCACTGTTTTAATATAATCATACATCGATGCGCTCAATACTCGTACCGTCCGTTTCACAAATTTACTTCTTACTTATTATATTCCAATAGAACTAATCCAATACCATCTTGGCAGCTCCGTAAATACCGGCATCATTTCCGAGCGTAGCAAGCGCAAACTGCGTATCCTTGCAACCATGGAATACTGTCTTGTCGAAAGAAGGTTTGATATATTCAAACAATACCTCTCCCGCTTTCGATACGCCGCCGCCAATCACAAATATCTCTGGATTAATGACCCCTGCGATCACCGCAAGACCCTTACCGAGATAGTCACCGAATTGTTTAGCAATCTCAATGGCAAGTTCGTCACCTGCTTTTACTGCATCAAACACTGTCTTCGCGGATACCTCTCCCTGTCTGAGCACACTGTTCTTATCGCTTGCCTGCAGCTTTCTGTTGGCAAGTCTCACAATACCTGTAGCAGAAGCATACTCTTCAAGACAACCGTAATTGCCGCATCCACATGCTTCCGTCTCCTCATCTTCTACATGGATATGTCCAATCTCACCACCCGACCCGGTAGCGCCTGTCATGATCTTGCCGTTAACGATAACACCGCCGCCTACGCCTGTTCCGAGAGTGACAGCTACCAGATTCTTGTGACCTTGTCCGCCGCCCTTCCACATCTCACCAAGAGCAGCAACATTGGCATCATTACCGCCCTCCACTCTCATGCCATTAAGGAGTGTGGTAAGCTCCTTCTTTAAATTCATCTCTTCCCAGCCTAAGTTAACTGCTTTATGAATAATGCCGTCGCCATCAACCGGTCCCGGCGCACCTACACCGACACCTGCCACATCTTCTTTTGCAATTCCTTTTTCAGACATCTTGTTCTGAATGCTCTCTGCAATATCTGGCAGAATATTTACTCCGCCGTTTTCCGTTCTCGTAGGAATCTCCCATTTATCCAATACCGTGCCGCCCTCATCAAATAAGCCAAGCTTGACGGTCGTTCCGCCTACATCCACTCCAAATACATATTTTGCCATACCGATAACCACTCCTTCTCTCTATTCTTCCTCTTCCTGTCTGCGTGACAAAGATTCCTGAACACGTTTGTATAATTCCTGTGCCGCATTGTAACCCATCTTCTTCTGACGATGATTGACCGCCGCGGACTCACAGATAATTGCCAGATTACGTCCCGGTCTGATCGGTATGTTATGGCATACTACTTTATTACCCAGATACTCTGTATATTCTTCCTCCAGACCAAGGCGGTCATACTCTTTTTCTTTATCCCAGTCTTCCAACCGGATGACCAGATCAATATTCTGTGTGTCTTTGACGCTGGATGCACCGAAAAGCGCTTTCACATCCACGATACCGATACCACGAAGTTCGATAAAATGCTTGGTGATATCAGGAGCGGAACCGATCAGCGTATCCTCGCTCACTCTTCTGATCTCCACCACGTCGTCCGTCACAAGACGATGTCCTCTCTTAATCAGCTCTAATGCCGCCTCCGATTTACCGATGCCGCTCTCACCAGTGATCAGCACACCCTCGCCGTATACATCCACCAAAACACCATGTACGGAAATGCAAGGCGCAAGTTTTACGTTAAGCCATCTGATTACTTCCGCCATACATGCAGACGTCGCCTTCTTGCTCATCAAAAGCGGTACGCCGTATTTGATCGCCGTTGCCTTAAACAGATCATTGGGCTGCAACTCTCTGCAGAATATGATTCCGGGAATCGGATTGTTAAGCAGTTTCTCATAAATTTCAATCTGACGACTTTCGTCAAGACCATTCATATATGAATACTCCACGAATCCCACCACCTGTAAACGAGTGGTCTCAAAATGCTCAAAATATCCTGCGATCTGCAATGCCGGTCTGTTAATATCCGGCTGCATGACATTGATCTTGGATATATCGATCTCCGGTGTGAGATTCTCCAACTTAAATTTCTCGATGACTTTGGTTAACTTAATTCCTGCCATATCCCTCTCCTTGTGATTGATGTAATTATAGTATGTTTCCGATTGTGATGTACTAACCCCCAGTACATAAAACACGTAAACTCATCTACAAAATTTAATTTGCGCGCTCGTTCACAGCCTCAGAAATACGAAACATTAAACCCTTGTATATTGTAGCATACAAAGAAATTGTTCGCAATATGAGGTGAGATTTACCATGATCTTCTGTTTCTTACCTTTTTGAGTTTTGTACTGCAAAATGGATGCTTGAAATCTCAAGCATCCATTTTGGTAAATCTCTTTATTCTATACAATATTCATCAACTAATCAACTATTGAAATCAATGAATGTATTTCGTCTTTCCATAATTCTAAATCTGTGCGTGCATCAAGCAGCTCAGAGCCATCCGTATCTCGCTTTAGATGCTCTAAAACATGCTGTTTGTCCATTAAATATAAGAAAACTAAAATTTCTTTAGCAGTTCTTGTCTTTTCTTCACTTGATATATAGTCAAAAAAATCATCACTCACCATACTTTTCACTCGCTCTTCATTATGACTTCCACCATGGAGAACCAATCTATACATCAAATTTTCAAAGTGATCTGCAAATGGTTCCTGTAAACTTGCCTTAATCTCTGACGCCGTAGAAAGCTGCTCTATCCCCTTTTTATACATAAATGATCCATACGCTTCCATTACCCTACGCATAGAATTTCCAATTACTAACTCATAATCAGGATTAACCCCTTTTGCATATTTATAAATATTTACCATCAATTGTGTGTATTCATTTCTTTTCGAGCTTTCAAAATTTCTGAGATCATTGTTAAGCAGCTCCTGCACCTTTATATATTTATTTCTTTTTCTCGAATCAACCCCACACAAATCTGTTAATTCACCATATATTTTCTCTGCATCATATGCTGTTTGAAGATCATGCGTTAGTAACACTATTTTAGTTTTCTTATTACCAGAAATGAACTTATTCAATTGATGTTTTAAAAATGACAGAATGCCCACCCTGTTTTCCATGTCAAAGCTTGACACTGGATCATCTATAATCAAACAATATTGATTATTATATATATCTTCTTCTTTCCTTTCTCTCATTATTTCAGAGAAAAAATAGCATAATGCAATTGCATTTCGCTCTCCAACAGATATTTTACTTGGAGATACTGATTTCTTTCTTGATTTTAATAAATATTGTTCTCCATCCATTTCAATGGTTAATCTGTCTTTTGCAAAAAAAATGTAGCTTAGGTCTTTATTAATTTGTTTTAAAGCTATCTTTGCATCCCTCTTCTGTTCTTTATAACTTTGAAGCAAGTCTTCCCGTTGTTTTAATTCATCTGCTAAGTTTTTTAATTTATCTTTCGCATCTTTCTCCTCAACTAGACATTTTTTGTATTTTCTATAATTGTCAATAATATCGTAATGCGCAATATCCGAATTAATCTCATTAAGTAATGTCACTATTGAATCTGTGTCAGATGCTTTCTTATTATACTCAATACGTGCTTTTTCTAACTCTACCAATGAATCAACATATTCCTCGTATTTTTTATTAATTGTGCATACCGTTTCCTTCAAAGGAGAATAAATATTATCCTTTTTCTTTTTCACTTTACAATTAATATCATCTATGGACTGATTTAGTTCTTCGAGATACTTTTCACTTTTTTTTAACACTACTAAATCTAATTCTTGATATGGTTGATAATCAAATACTACAGGTTCCAAATGTATTTTATTTAGCTCTTCTACATGCTCCTCGGCAACCTTGCTTAACACTCTTTCAATACTCTCAAATAACTCTGTTTTATATTGTTCATCAACAGATTGTAAACACCATGGGCATCTCATATGTTCTGCTTTTCCAAAATATGTTTTAATCTTTTGTGGATGTTCTTGTCCCAAAGTCGGCTGTATAGATAATAAAAATTGCTCTCTTTCGTTCAATTTAGGCTTTTCCACTTTTTTATTTAAAAGTTCCAGATAATTCTCTTCATCAAATCGAAATCCCCTAATCTTATCTACCTCTATAATTTTTTCAATTTTTTTAATTCCGCTTTTTGCTTCATCCAGTTCTTTAAGTTTACTATTGAAATCCGTCACCAGTTCATCGCGTTTCTTAACAGGCTTTCTGGAAACAAACTTTAAATAAGTATCACCTTTTGTAGATGTTGCACGAAAGTTTCCTTTTATTAATGCATCTCTTCCGCCCCACGCTCCATCACCCTTTAATGATTCTCTTATCTTCTTCATATAGAACATCGACGATTTTTCGCATTTTTCATCATTAAAAGCTTCACACAACTCTTTTTGTGCTTCAACCTTTGGTCGCTGTTCATCAACTGCTTTCTGAGCATTGTCCATGGCTTTTTCAATATTATTAGCTTTACCCAGTACAACTATCGTCTCCAATCCTTTATCATCAGGACGGAATCTAATGTTTGCATCCACATATTGTTCATTAAACACATGGATATGTGCTTTATCCTCATCTGTCAAAATTACTTCATCTCCATTACCATTTATTACGATTGCATTTTCTATTGTGCCTTCCTGTTTCCCACCCACCTTAGCAAATGCTCTGGAAATAGTACTTTTTCCAGCCCCATTTTTTCCATATATCAAACTTAATGCTGGTTCTTTATCTGGCATCAATAACTGTAATGAAGTTTCTACTTCAAAATTGGCACCCTTCAGTTTTATTCCTGTAATTTCATTTAATCCCATTTTTTCCTCTTTCTGTGTTCACACACTAACAGTACATTAAACTCAGTTTTTCCTTTTGCCCATATCATCTTTTCCAATCATGCAAAAGTTTTAAAATTTTGCGAACATTCATCTCGAATCTGAGTCAAATAATAATCTTCCACATTCTGACTAATTCAATATTCATCCTCTTCATATCGAAAAACCCTGTCTCCATCTAGCTCTTTTTACTAAATCTTCATAATTCATTTTATTATCTCCCGTTATGGCTACACCCATCATATTTTTAAAAATTAATCAGCATCTAATTCCGCAATAGTAGTTTCCAGTTTCTTCATTAACACAGCATCTGTACAATCTTTCCTTATCTCATTTAGATATAACGTTGTCTTCTCTATGACCTCACCCTTGAATTGAAGGAAACTAACATGTTGATTTCCCCATTCCCCATGCTCTATCCCATCCAATTCAAACTCTATACCACGAGTACCATTTGGCGGCATTGCTTTTATAAGGTCAATACTCAAGTCATCTTTATTTCTTCTAAATTCAATCCACAAATCATACGATTCCATATCATGAAGCGCAACTTGTTCTTTTGTCAAAAGATGTCGTGCAACTTGTGTTAATCTTTCAAACCACCAATTCAAATCAGCTTTGCTGATAAAACTTTCTATCTCCTCCGCATATATTTCACCATATTTACAATCATTACATTGTATCTGGAAAAAACCGTTTTGTCCTGGAAAATCATCCCAATCGTTATACACTATTCGATAATTTATTTGAAACATCTTCTCTCCCCCTTATCTAAAATCTTCCACAGTATATCTATATATACCATATGCTGTACCGAACGCTCCATCCTCATCAATAAATATATATATAATCTCTCCATTTATTTCAAATGGCTGCAAACCTGTCTTCCCTTGATTTTTTAAAATATTATAGGCTGTCTGCGTATATGATACAACTTCCTCAAAAGTCCATGTTTTATTAAAAAATGTTGTATTTTCCAACTTATTATCCAATTGTTCATCTGTTAAATATTGAGCTTGTTCAGCCATCCCATCAAACGTATGCTTTTTTATATGTTGGATATTATTTTCAGATAATTCTATTATTTCTGTGTTATCTTCTCCGTCTTTTTCCTCCGTATCCTCTCCCGTACCGGAATCCAACGATTCCACCTTCTTCACATTTGCCCACGCTTCAGATACAGCATATTCCCAGGCATCGGAATATGTTTCGGGAATATCCTTATTTGAATCATAGGTACCGCTTATAACATTGTCAACCACTTTATCGTAGACACTGGGAATCGTGTCAACATACTCCTGCAATGAATCCAGACCAATCCACGGAATATCCTCAGCCCATCCATCAACATTTGTTCCCATTCCATAAGAACCAATCCCAATAACATCAGAAGCATTTGCGACACGTTCCCATTGCTCTTGTTGCCATGGTTTAGTAAATAGAGGAATATCACGCATATCAATTATCTCATCGTCCATAGAAGTACTAAAGTTTAAAGCATCTTCATAGCCTGCACCTGTTTGAAGATAACTTTGAACAGCTCCATAACTACAAAAAATAGGTACATTAGCAGAAAAACCAATATGCCAAAACGGATTATAAGTTTGTAAAAAAGTAAACCCGCAAAAAGGACATGAAGATTTAAAACTAATATTTACGAAAGATACTAATCCTCTATCATCAAGATTATAAAGATCATAACTACAATAATCAGTCCGACCATCAATAGTACTTTGCAAAAATGCCATAGGCTTGGTAAAATCATAGTTAAAACCATAAATAAATGTAAGCTTAGTTGCCTTACATTTAGAACAGTTTAGCGGACCACGTACAAGGCAAGCATTTAAGGTATAAGTTTGTCCGTTCCACTGATCTGCTATATCCAAGGTCGTGACCGAGTCATATTCAACCAAGACATCAGAAAAACCTGCCACATATACATTACCATTTAATACATCAGACACAAAACCTTTCATACTTCCAAGAAGTTGAGGACAATACTTAGCATATACATCCGTTAATTTATCTACGGAAATATCATGAACATTTTTCAAGTCGTTTCTAAAATCTTCCCATGGAATAGTTTTTACAACATTAGTTGTCTTATCATATATCATCATACAAGTATCTTGTGTTAATTGATCATTATCTATTTTAATGTCTATGTATTCCATATAAGACTTGGCAATAGCGTCACGATTTTCATATGCTGCATCACCCAATGCGAGAGTAGCAAAAAAGCCCAAAAGATACTCGAGAACCGCCTCACCAGCTACAGTAACAGGAATTTCCAACCCCGTAGCATAAACTTTATTTATACAATTAGAATCCAAATACTTTACAAATGGAGAAGTAAACGCAACCATCATTGCACAAATCAAAGAAACAATACGCACCATTATTTTTCTTTTAAAAGAATTTCTCATTGTGCTTCACCTCTCATCTTTATTCCAATTATGTATCATATATACTGCTACCTGTATTTAACTTGTCTGATATTCATTATAATTTATATTTATAGTTTAATCAATCAATAACATACCTCCCGCAAACAGCTTCAACGCCACTTACAGAAGGCACTTTATCCCTACCCTTGCAAATCTTTCCTGAAAAACTCATAAATCTGCTGCCCAATATGCTCTGGTATCTCCTGAACCTCACACAGCCGCTCCACCGATGCTTCCTTAATCTCATTGATGGACCCGAAGTGCTTCATAAGCGCCTTACGTCTCGCCGGACCCACTCCCGGTATCTCATCTAACACGGATTTAACCTGTGCCTTGGAACGCAGTGAGCGATGGTACTCAATGGCAAACCGATGCGCCTCGTCCTGTATTCTGGTGATCAGCTTAAACCCTTCCGAACGCGTATCAATGGGAATCTCCACATTGTGATAATACAAACCTCTGGTGCGGTGGTTATCGTCCTTCACCATACCGCATACCGGAATATCCAGATGCAGTTCTTCCAGCACTTGCAGCGCAATATTTACCTGTCCCCTGCCGCCGTCCATCAACAGTAAATCGGGGAATTTCGTAAAACTGCCAAACTCATGATCCATCTCTTTGCGGTTCAGTTCCTCTTTTTCTTCCATGCCGTGCACGAAGCGCCTTGTCAGTACTTCCTTCATACACGCGTAATCATCGGGACCCGATACCGACTGAATACGGAACTTACGATAATCGCTGCGCTTCGCCTTGCCCTTCTCAAAAACCACCATGGAACCCACATTGGCAAATCCGCTGATGTTGGAGATATCATAAGCCTCCATACGGCTCACATGCTCCAGATCAAGCAACGCAGCAATCTCCTTCACCGCGCCAATCGTTCTGCCCTCTTCGCGCTTTATCCGCTCTTTGTCCTGACTTAAGATGAGGTGGGCATTCTGCGCTGCCAGTTCCACCAGCTTCTCCTTTGCACCCTTTTTGGGCACGCGTATGTAGACTCTGCTGCCCTTGCGGGCGCTCAGCCATTTTTCCAAAATCTCAATATCCGCAATCTCTTCCTGCAACATCAACTCCCGTGGGATAAAGGGTGTTCCCGCATAGAACTGTTTCACGAAATCTAACAGAATCTGCGCGCTGTCATATCCCTGCACATGGGTCATATAAAAATGTTCTCTGCCGATCAGCTTGCCGTCCCGCACAAAAAACACCTGAACCACTGCATCCGTCTCATCCTTCGCCAGTGCCAGAATATCCTTATCCTCTCCGTCACTATCCGTAATCTTCTGCTTTTGTGCCACACTTTTCACACTGTTATACAAGTCGCGGTAACGTATCGCATCCTCAAATTCCAAATTTTCTGACGCCTGCGTCATTTTTTCTTCAAGATCTTTTAACAGGGGTTTATAATTACCGTTCAGGAAATCTAAAGCCTGCTCCACCCGCTCCCGATATTCTTCTTTTCCGATATATCCCTGACAAGGCGCCATACACTGTTTAATATGATAATTCAGACAAGGGCGTTCCAAGCCTATATCCCTTGGCAATTTCCGGTTGCATGTCTTAAGCTGATAAAGTTTGTTCATAAGGTCGATCGTATCTTTGACCGCAGCCGCACTGGTATATGGTCCGAAATATTTGGAACGGTCTTTTTTCATCTCTCTGGAAAAAAGAATCCGCGGATACTCTTCCCCCATAGTCACCTTAATATAGGGATATGTCTTGTCATCCTTAAGCATCGTATTATACTTCGGGCTGTATTCTTTAATTAAATTATTCTCCAGCACCAACGCTTCCAGCTCGGAATCCGTTACAATATATTCAAACCGGGCGATCTGCTGCACCATCTTATCGATCTGCGGTCCCCTGCCGACAATCTTGCGGAAATAAGAGCGCACGCGGTTATGCAGATTAACTGCCTTTCCCACATAGATAATGGTATCCGCATCATCATGCATCAGATAGACGCCGGGAGAGTTTGGAAGTTTTTTTAGTTCCTCATCAAAATCAAACATATCTGTTTGTCACCTCTATTATTTTACCCCAATCTTATGGGATAAATAAGGCAAAGTCAATCTATAAAAATGACTTTGCCTTTTCAGATTCTTTTACACTTTTACTGCTTATTATCATCCTTCGGTTCCGGTGCCTGCGAAAACAATCCCCGATTCTCTGTTGGTGGCTGTGTGGGCGGCATCCAGCGCGGTTCCTGCCCGCCTTGCTGCCACATAGGCTGCTGTCCAGATTCCGGTTGTTGCTGTCCTGTAGGTGGCTGTCCGGGCACTGGCTGCTGCTGCCATGTAGGCTGCTGCCCGGGTTCCGGCGCCTGCTGTCCTGTCGGCTGCTGTTCGCGCTCGGACTGCTGTTGTCCCATAGGCTGCTGCAAATCCGACATCGGTTGCTGCTGCCATACCGGCTGAGGTTGTTGTTGCGGAGCCGGCTGTTGCATATATACAGGCTGGGATTGCTGATGCGGTATTGGCTGTTGCTGTTGTGCCTCTGGCATCTCAGCCTTAGGTGCCTCTACCGGCTGTTCCTGCGCCTTATCCCCGTCCTTTTTCTCTTCCGCCTCATCTTCCTCCGGCTCCGGAATTCCTTTTTCCTTACGGAAAATCTTCATGAACTCTTTACCGGTGATCGTTTCTTTCTCTATCAGATGAGCCGCCAGCTTATCCATGATCTCACGATTTTCTTTGAGAAGTTTCTTCGCCTGTTTATAACTGTCACGGAGTATCTTCATAACTTCCGTGTCGATATCTGCTGCCGTCACATCGGAACATGTCAAAGAGGCTCTTCCGTCCAAGTACTGGCTCTCCACCGTGGCAAGCCCCATCAGCCCGAATTTCTTGCTCATACCGAAACGGGTTATCATATTACGTGCAATGCTCGTCGCCTGCTCAATATCATTGGCCGCACCTGTCGTAACCGTATCGAAAACAATCTCCTCCGCCGCACGCCCGCCCAAAAGGCTTACCAGTCTGTCACGCAGTTCCGCCTCGGTATCCAGATATTTCTCTTCTTCCGGCACATGCATAACATATCCCAACGCACCCATTGTTCTGGGCACGATCGTGATTTTCTGTACCGGCTCGGAATTTTTCTGTAATGCACTGATCAGCGCATGACCTACTTCATGATAGGAGACGATCTTGCGCTCCTCCTTGCTCATAATGCGGTCTTTCTTCTCTTTTCCCACAAGCACCTGTTCCACGGCATCAAACAAATCCTTCTGGCTCACATATTCTCTGCCTGTCTTAACGGCATTGATAGCCGCCTCATTGATCATATTGGCAAGATCAGAACCTACCGCACCGGAAGTCGCCAAAGCGATCTCATTCAAATCCACCGTCTCATCCATCCGTACATCCTTGGCATGTACTTTCAGAATCTCCACACGTCCTTTTAAGTCGGGCTTATCTACGATAATTCTCCGGTCAAAACGTCCCGGACGCAACAACGCCTTATCCAGAATCTCCGGTCTGTTAGTCGCCGCAAGAATGATAATACCCTTCTTGCCGTCAAAACCATCCATCTCAGACAAAAGCTGATTCAACGTCTGTTCCCGCTCCTCATTGCCGCCGCCGTACTTTGAATCTCTGCTTCTGCCGATTGCATCGATCTCGTCGATAAACACGATACATGGCGCATTCTTCTCCGCTTCTTTAAATAAGTCGCGGACGCGGGATGCACCCACGCCGACATACAACTCGATAAAATCCGAACCGGACAGTGAGAAGAATGGCACATGGGCTTCTCCTGCAACAGCTTTTGCAAGCAGAGTCTTACCGGTTCCGGGAGGTCCCACCAGAAGCGCACCTTTCGGCAGTCTCGCACCAATCTTGGCATATTTGCCGGGATTATGCAGGAAGTCTACCACCTCAACCAGCGATTCCTTCGCTTCATCCTCGCCTGCCACATCTTTAAAAGTAATTCCTGTTTCCTTCTGTACGTATGCTTTGGCAGTGCTCTTGCCTACACCCATAGGACCGCCCTTGCCGCCCATACGCCGGAATAAAAGACTTAACAGTCCCCACATCAAAAGAATCGGTAGCACATAATAAAGCAACACTGTCATAATCACACTGGAACTATCCGATGTCTGCTTATTCACATCGATATCATGCTCTAATAAACGCTGTGTCAACGTATCATCATCTTCCATCCTGCCTGTATAGTAAGTCATGCTTCCCAGACCATACCCATACATGAAAGGAGAACTTGACTGTCCTTCCTTCGGATAAATGATGATCCTGTCCGATTCAACCGTAACGCTCTTGACATCACCATCTTCTACCATCTTTACAAAAGCATTGTAGGTGATCTCCTGATTGCTTGCTCCGGTCAGCATCTTCATAAACATGCTGATACATAACAGCGTAACCAGAGCCGCTATCACGAGCATAATCAAACTCTGTTTACGAGGATCATTTCCGCCACTGCCGGGACCACCCGGTCCGCCGTTGTTGTTTGGACCACCCGGTCCGTTTGGTCCGCTGGGACCGTGACCCGATCCGCCGTCGTACTGATTTAAATTGTCATCCATGAGGAATCCTCACTTTCTATTTATATCGCTCTTGCGACATACTCAATTAGTTCATAAGAAAACACAGGTTCTCAGTGTTCTTCTATACTAAGACAGCTTTGCTCTGTAAACCTGTTTTCTTTTTTCTCAACTATAACATAGTATATAGAAGGAAAAATCATAAATCAATATGCGAATTATGAATTTATGCACACAAGTATAAAAGAATTATAAAGTTTTTTACAAAATTTAACCTTTACAGTAGATTTTTACTATCTTTCCATTGTATAATAAGGCATATATTGTTTTTTGTGCTGTTCATGGCACAAGGTATTGCGTAATCACTTTTGTTGTTGCAGAAAGGCATGGAGAAAAATGGCAGTAAAATACGTATTTGTAACAGGCGGTGTTGTATCCGGTCTTGGCAAGGGCATCACAGCCGCTTCACTGGGAAGATTATTGAAAGCACGCGGCTATAAAGTCACGATGCAGAAATTCGATCCCTATATCAATATTGACCCCGGCACGATGAATCCCATTCAGCATGGCGAGGTATTTGTCACGGAAGACGGAACGGAAACCGATCTTGATCTGGGACACTATGAGCGTTTTATTGATGAGAATCTGGACAAAAATTCTAACGTAACCACCGGCAAAGTATACTGGTCCGTATTGCAGAAGGAACGCCGCGGCGATTACGGCGGCGGCACCGTGCAGGTCATTCCGCATATCACCAATGAGATTAAGAGCCGTTTCTACCGCAATTTTACCGATGAGGAAACCCGTATCGCCATCATCGAAGTGGGCGGCACTGTGGGCGATATCGAGAGTCAGCCTTTCTTAGAGTCCATCCGTCAGTTCCAGCATGAAGTCGGACGAGAAAACGCTATTCTGATCCATGTGACTCTGATTCCTTATCTGAATGCCTCACAGGAAATGAAGACCAAGCCTACACAGGCAAGTGTCAAAGAGCTTCAGGGCATGGGGCTTCAGCCGGACATCATCGTGTGCCGCAGTGAGCACCCCTTGGATCAGACATTAAAAGACAAAATCGCTCTGTTCTGCAATGTACCGAGCAACCGCGTACTGCAGAATCTTGACGTAGAACATCTGTATGAAGCTCCTCTCGCAATGGAGGAAGAACATTTGGCTCAAGTAGCATGCGACTGTCTGAAACTGAATTGTCCGGAACCCGATCTGACAGATTGGAAAGCAGTCGTAGAATCTTTAAGAACACCTACCAATGAAGTAACCGTTGCTCTCGTAGGTAAGTATACCCAGCTTCACGATGCATATATCAGCGTTGTCGAAGCATTAAAGCACGGAGGCATCTCCAATCGTTGTGTTGTGAACATCAAATGGGTGGATTCCGAAACAGTGACAAAAGATAATGTCAATGAACTTTTAGGCGACGTTAACGGCATACTCGTTCCGGGTGGATTTGGTGACAGGGGCATTGAAGGCAAGATTTATGCAATCACCTATGCAAGAGAAAATAATATTCCTTTCTTGGGACTCTGCCTCGGTATGCAGTTAGCCATTGTTGAATTTGCCAGAAATGTTCTTTCCTATAATGATGCTCACAGTATCGAACTTGATCCTTCTACAACTCATCCGGTGATCGCACTGATGCCCGATCAGAACGGTGTGGAAGATATCGGCGGCACGCTGCGCCTCGGCTCTTATCCCTGCGTATTGGACAAGACTTCCAAGGCATATGAGTTATACGGTGAGGAGACAATTCACGAACGGCACAGACACCGCTATGAAGTAAATAATGATTACCGTTCTGTACTCACAGAAAACGGTATGAAACTGTCAGGCTTATCTCCCGACGGACGTATCGTAGAGATGTGCGAACTTCCGAGCCATCCGTTCTTCGTGGCTACGCAGGCGCATCCCGAACTGAAATCAAGACCTAACAGACCGCACCCGCTATTTAAGGGGTTTGTTAAGGCGGCGCTGGATAATAAATAATATATTTTACTCGTAAATAATAAACAAAGAAATCGTAAAAGGCAGAACCATAAATCAGTTCTGCCTTTTAATTATTTTGTCCACCTCGATATATTAGTGCTTCCCTGGCTACAAAATAATCTCTTACTCTTCCAACGCATTCAGCTTATCCACCAACGCCTGAATGTCCGCCATTGTAACCTTGCCCGAGAAACTGATCGGTCCGCGCAGAGGAAGATACTCTTCCATCGCCGCATTCATCTCATCTGATATCGCCTCACTGGCTACTCCACTCTCAGAAGCCTCCGGCTGCTCTCCAAAAATTCCGCCCTTGATCAATCCCTGTATCAGTTCCCACGCTCTCGGATCGCGTTTCACGTCTCCTATTGTCGTATCCGTTGTGTACACAAAAGGCAGTTTCACGGTAGATTCCACAGTCACCGTCTTGGTCAGCACGATATCTCTGGATGATTTACCGATCATGATATCAAACTCGCCGCTCTCAACATGCCAGTCGTGAATCTTTACACTGTAATATGCAAACGCTCTCTTATCCAATGTAAAAGTTACCGTCTTGGTCTCGCCGGGCGCAAGCTCTACTTTTGCAAAGTCACGCAGTTCTTTGACCGGACGGATCACAGTACTCTCCTTATCTGCAACATAGAGCTGTACGACTTCCTTGCCAGCCATATCACCCGTGTTAGTTACATCCACAGTCACACGCATCGTATCAGTATCTTTCATCTGCTCTTTATTCACAGTCAGATTAGAATATTCAAAAGTAGTGTAAGACAGTCCGTATCCGAAGGGGAACAGTACATCCATCTTTTTCTTATCATAGTAACGGTATCCTACAAAAATACCTTCGCGGTATTCCACCATATCGCCCTCACCGATATAGGATAAATATGACGGATTATCTTCGAGTCTGAGCGGGAATGTCTCTGGCAGTTTTGCGCTGGGGTTTACTTTGCCGAACAAGATGTCACAGACCGCACCGCCTACAGCCTGACCGCCCAGATACGCTTCTACAATACCCTTAACTTTGTCTACCCAAGGCATCTCGACCGGAGAACCGTTGTGCAGTACCACGACTGTGTTGGGTTGTACTTCCGCAATCTTCTCAATCAATTCATTCTGGCAATTCGGCATTGCCATATGGCGTCTGTCAAATCCTTCCGATTCAAATTTGTCCGGTAAACCGGCAAAAATCACAGCAACATCTGCACTGCGGGCTGTCTCAACCGCTTCCGCAAGCAGTTTCGCGTCCGTCTTATCTTCCGCATCATCAAATCCCTGCGCATAGCTGATATTGCTCATGCCTGCTGCCGCATCCAATGCAGAAGTGATCTTATGGCTATTGATATGAGAGCTTCCACCGCCCTGATAACGGGGAGTCTTGGCATACTTACCAATAAAAGCAACCTTCTGTCCGTCTGACAGCGGAAGAACATTATCATTCTTTAAAAGGACTATTGTCTCCTCCGCCACTTTGCGCGCCGTCTCATGATCTTTATCCCTGTCAAATACAGCGTTCTTATCCCGATTTTCCTCATAACGGAATACAATATTTAAAATGCGCTCTACCGCTTCATCAACTATACTCTCATCCAGTTCACCGCTGATAACCGCGCCCGCAATCATCTTATCATTAACACCCTTGCAGCCCGGCATTTCCAAATCAAGTCCTGCCTTTAAATCTTCCACGCGATTGTTGACTGCGCCCCAATCACTCATAACGTAGCCTTCAAATCCCCATTTATCGCGCAGCGTCTCGGTCAAATACTGATGGTTCTGCGCCGCGTATGTGCCGTTGATCTTGTTATAAGAACACATAACTGTCCACGGTTTCTCTTTCTTGATCGCACCTTCAAAAGCCGCCAGATATATTTCATTCAAAGTCCTCTCATCTACGCGGGAGTCGCATGACATTCTTCTGGTCTCCTGATTATTGGCCAGAAAATGCTTGATGCTTGTACCCACATTCTTACTCTGTATGCCATGAATCAGCGCACCTGCCATCTCGCTTGCCACAAGCGGATCTTCCGAATAGTATTCAAAATTGCGCCCGCACAACGGTGAACGTTTGATATTGACAGCGGGTCCTAATATAACGCTTACTCCTTCTGCCTGACACTCATTGCCCAGTGCCTCACCCATCTTCTGCAGTAACTCCCTGTTAAAAGAGGCGGCTGTTCCGCACCCTGCTGGGAAACAAACTGCTTTAATACTCTCGTTGACTCCCAAATGGTCTGCCTGTTCGTCCTGTTTGCGTAATCCGTGAGGTCCGTCAGATACCATGCTCGCCGGAATCCCCAGTCGCTCCACCGCCTCCGTATGCCAGAAATCTGCTCCCGAACACATTGCCGCCTTCTCTTCCAAAGTCATCTGCGCTACCAGTTCTCTGATCTTGTCTGCCGTCATTTGATAACCTCCTACATTTCCCATATAATATATGTCTGTAGGTACAAAGTACCAAACAGTTATGATAATCTCAGTGTAGCACAGCGGCATATAGTTTTCTATAGCTTTTTTCTATTTTTGCAGCAGTAAAGAGGACTGAATCATTACCTATTTCTCTTTCTTGTTTTTGCCGAATATCTGAAGCTGTATCTCGCAGAAACTTCCACCCTGTCTGTTATTTTCAAAATGTATTTTCCCATTATGTGCCAGCACGATCTTCTGCACGATTCCAAGTCCCCTGATATTCTGCGTGGCACGTCTCTTTCTCTGGTTGCTCAGTCCGCTCAGCACCTCCGGCGAATAACCAATTCCGTTATCTGCAAAGCTGATACAACACCATCGTCTCTCCTGCCACATGCGAAGCGTAATCTTTGTCGTTCCACTCTGTTCGCTATGTTGTAAGCTGTTATGGAACAAATTACGAAACGCCCTGATCAGTAATTTTCTGTCCGCCTTGATCCATGTCTCCTCCGCCTGTGGGGATATCTCCACATCGATATCCAGTTCTCCCTCACCGGCATCGCTTAGGAATGCCGCCGCCACTTCACGCAAAAGTACCGCCGGACGAACCTTTTCCACGCGGAGCGCTTGCATGGAATATTCCAGCCGGGAAGTAAGGTTCAAATCTTCGACCAGCTCCTTCATCACTATACTCTGATGCCGGATCACTGACATCTGCTGCCGCTCTTTCGCTGAAAGATTCTCACTGTTTTGCAGAGTATCCGAATACCCCATCACCATCGACAACGGTGTGCGGATATCGTGGGAGATTCCCGATATCCATTCTATTCTCACCTGCTCTCTGTTCTTAGACCATCGTCTTGTAAAGAAAAATCCGAGAAACAGAATCAGCAAAAATTCCATTAAAACAATCCATATCCACACTCCTTTCATATACTCTATCCATGCAATAGGAAACTCTAAACTATACTTCCAAAGAGAATATTTCGGCAGACCGACCACCATGACCCTATCATCCCACACTCTGAGATAAACCGGATAGTCATTCAGATACCATCTGCTCATTCGGGCAATCTCAGAAATACTGTATGATTCTTTAATGTCTGCCGGTTTTCTGTAACTCCAGATCGCTTCACCGTTTTCATCAAGCAGAATTGCCCACTGATCCAATTCTTCCATTTTTGCCTGCATGGCTTCGCTCAGCTTATAGCCATCCCCTATCGGTGTCAGTTCCTCCATGATTTCTCCGCCACGCACATATTCCGGCGTATCCCGATGACATTGCACCGCCACTATTACAAACCATACCATAGTTACCGTAAGCATCAATCCTGTAATCATCAGAACTGCAGCGACATAATAAGATATCCTGCGTACTCCCGACAAATTTCTCCCTGTCCCCATGCTCTCTCCTTCTGCACCGTCCCTCTACACCAGCTTATAACCGAGTCCCCGCACCGTCAGCAGATATTTTGGATGGGAAGGGTCTTCCTCGATTTTCTCGCGAAGCCGTCTAATATGAACGATCAACGTATTTTCATATCCGTAGTTCCCTTCCTTCCAGACTGCCTCACACAACGCATCGATTGTTACGATTCGCCCTCTGTTGGCGACAAGCTTTGCCATGATGGCATATTCTTTTGCAGTGAGAGTAACCTCTGTTTTCTGTTTTTCTGCTTCTATCTGCCTTTGTTCTCTTTGCAGTTTGCGCACCGCACCACTTCCCAAGTCAACACAGCAGTCCCCTAACATGATAATTTCATCTTCTTTGCCTATTCCTTTGATATGATACACTCTCTTTAACACTGCCATTACGCGTAATATCAATTCTTTAGGCAAAAAAGGCTTTGTAATATAGTCGTCTGCTCCCATTCCCAGTCCGTGAAGCCGATCCTCATCTTCGTCTTTTGCAGACAGGAAAATAACCGGCACTTCCGACTCTTTATGCAGTTCTTTCAGTAAATTAAAGCCATCCCCGTCCGGAAGCATCACGTCCAGCAAAATCAATGCAGGATATTCCCTGTGATAAACTTCTCTTGCCTCCCTACAGCTTCCGGCTGTGACGACCGATGAGAATCCCTCTTTTGTCAAAAAATCTTTTACCATTTTTCGCAGCTCCGGCTCATCATCCACCAGCATGATTTTATAGTCGTATATGTTCATAAGGTTCTCGCCTCCTTACTTTTGACGCACTTATCACATAATGTTGGGGGTCAAAAGCCCATTGCTTAAACTTTGACTGGCAAATTGCACGAGAGAACTTTTGTGCAATTTGCCCTTCCTAACTTATAATAAGGGGCTTTTGACCCCAACATCATCACATTTTTTCTTAATCATAGTATACTATTTTCCCTCCCACCGTAAAAGATAATCTCCCGATTCTTAATGTAAATGTAATGTAACCTTCATCTTGGTTTAATCTGCCTCGTTTATTCTTAACCCTATCAGGCGGCTTCTTCCTCTCTTCAACAAACGTTTGCAGAGTCCGACGCTTGAACATATCAAACAGAAAGGAATGATGATAAAAATATGGCTTCACAAAATCTAATTGAAACAACCAATCTCACAAAACAATACGGCAAAAACCGCTGTGTCAACTCCCTGCATATGCAGGTTCCGAAGGGTGCTGTCTACGGATTCTTAGGTCCCAACGGCGCAGGTAAATCCACTACACTTAAAATGATCCTAGGGCTAGCCAAACCCACCGCCGGCTCCATCACCCTATTTGGCACGCCCGTAAATGAAAAGAACCGCATCAAACTGCTTGCCGACACCGGCTCCCTGATCGAGTCACCCAGCTACTACGGACATTTGACAGGTGAAGAAAATCTACACATCCTACAGACGCTCAAGGGCTGCCCTAAGGAAGATATTGATGAGGTATTGCGAATCGTGCGTCTCAATGACGCCCGCAAAAAGAAAGTAAATCACTATTCGCTCGGCATGAAACAGCGTCTCGGACTGGCCGCAGCGCTTCTCGGCTTTCCGAAACTGCTGATTCTGGACGAACCCACAAACGGGCTTGATCCCGCAGGTATTCAGGAAATGCGTGAACTGATCTGCTCACTACCCTCCACCTACGGCATCACAGTCGTGGTCTCCTCCCATCTGCTCAGTGAAATCGACCAGATGGCTGACCATGTGGGTATCATCCGCAAAGGTGAATTAGTCTATCAGGATACGCTGGAGGCACTTCATTCCCATGCAAAACAGCAGATTGCTCTGCGCACCGACCAGCCTGCTATTGTTATTTCATTGCTCCATCAGGATGGCATTGAAGTTACAAAAGAAGACGACTATCTGCTGCTTCCCATGATCGAAGATGACTATATTGCGCATTTTTGCAGGCTCCTGATTGCGCAGAATGTTTCCTTATATCGTGTAGAAAAAAGAGAAAAGAGTCTGGAAGATATTTTCCTGTCTCTGACCGGAAAGGAGTCCAGTTTATGAAAACACTGAAATTAGAATTTTATAAGATCAAAAGAAGAAAAGTCTGGCTGACCATGCTTGCCCTCCTGTCAGTACAGCTCTTGTGGGGACTCTGGGCTTTCCGCGACCCTAAAGAATGGGAACTGGAAGGCGGATGGTTATCCCTCCTGTATCAGCTTACACTGTTAGACGGAATCATGATGCCTACAGTCATGTCAGTGCTCGCCTCGCGTCTCGCCGATATTGAACATAAAGGAAATACCTATAAGCAGCTGGAAACACTCCGCAGTGCGGGAAGTCTGTATCATGCAAAGGCAGTATGCGGTTTTATCATCATTGCAGTCATGTTTACGGTACAGTTTGCATTTTTTATCACGCTTGGTTATCATCTGGGCTATCACGGTTCTCCCGACCCGAAGTACTATCTGCTTGCGTATGTATTAAAACTTGCAAGCAACATGTCCCTGTTTCTGCTTCAACTGGCACTGTCCATGCTTTTTGCAAATCAGATGATTCCGCTTGTGGCAGGACTCGGCGGCTCCATGATCGCGCTGCTTCTGATGTATGTTACTACCTATTCCCTCCTACCGTGGGGCGGCTGTTTAAGTTCAGCTCTGGTCATGATGGACTGGGATGAAACCACCAGAATAATCACCTATTATTACCGCACTTTTTCACCTGCTGAGACTGCTGCTGTGGTCTGCATATTCATATGGATCGTAGTCTTTTATGTTGGCGGCAGAATATTATTCACGCGCAGGGAAGCATAGAAAGCCCATCCACAATACAGTTATTCAAAAAGGAGAATCTCTTATGAATCTATCATTATTAAAAACCATTAAATCCGAACGGCTGAAACTGAAACGCAGCCCGGTCTGGCTTGCCTTTTTCATACTGCCTATTATATCTGCCTTCTTCGGCACATCCAATTACATGATGAATCAAGGCGTTTTGTCAAGTGAATGGTACAGCCTGTGGAGCCAGCACTCATTATTTTTATGCTATATATTCATGCCCGCCCTGATCGGAACCTACTGTTCCTATCTATGGCGATTAGAACATCTGCGGAATAACTGGAATAGTTTTCTAACGGCACCTGTTTCACGGTTTTCCCTGTATTTAGGCAAGTTGTTTCAGGCGGCAGTCATGATCTTAGCCGGAAATGCATGGATCTTCTTCCTGTATTTTCTGTGCGGCAAAATTTGCGGTCTGCCGGGTCTGCCACCCACAGAATCCATCGGGTGGTTTCTCGGCGGAATTTTGGGTGGAATCGTTATCTGCTGTGTGCAGCTTGCTGTCTCCATGGTGATTCGCTCTTTCGCAATCCCTATAGGAATTGGTCTTGCAGGCGGTATTGGCGGTCTGATGGTGACTAATATGGGCTTTGGTCTTTACTACCCTTATACACTCTATTGCATAGGAATGCGCGCCAACAATCCTCAGATGCAGTTAAATACAAAAGTGTTTATACCGAGTTGTATCATTTATATACTTTTACTTTCTGTTGTATCGGTGATTGGGCTTCGTAGACATGAGCAGTAGCATGACAAGCTCAGACTGTATACAAGATTGCGCGTTACTGCCCCACACACTTGAAGATATGGAACCTTTTTAATAAGACAAATAATGGCATATTGCGCAAAACTTCTCACGCAATATGCCACCTTCACTTGTGACAGTCACTTAATTATTCTTCTGCTTGTCCAACAACTCTTTCAGCGCCTCATCACCGATGCTCACCCATGCGTCTTCCTCCTCGGCATTCAGCCCCAGATACTCCCGCAGTGTGACCGGCTCATCACTGAATCCCCACTCTTGGCTGTAATCGTCAATCTCCTCGAAATCTACTTCGCCCGCCAAGTATTTTTCTTTGAATTTCTTTTCTGTATTTTCTATCATATTTTTATTTTCCTCTCTGCTAAATGCATTTTCTTTGTCATGTCATATCCGACTGTATTATATTTACAAATAAGGGATTATCTCAAACTTTGTCTGCTCTCCGACTTCCGTGCACTCCAATTCAAATAAATTTTCCTTGGTCGCAAACAGATTCTTTGGGTTTCTACCAATAATGATATACTGATTTTTATCGTCAATTGAAATATGCTTACGCGTCTCATCATCCAAGAGAATATCCGCGTTATCTATAACAATCAGTTTACCTTTTGTCTCATTTATTATCTCATTGATGTTTTTCTGATAATCCAAATAATTCAAACATAATATATCCGGATTGACTGCCATACACTCTCTTATAAAAGAAAATACTGCCGTTTTTCCAGTTGCTGATTCTCCGGTCAAAATCGTTATATTATTAGAAAACTGAAAATCCAAAATATATGAAGTATGAACCGTCGAAAAATGATTCATCACCATAGGCTTACTTTTCATCTTCCCACCACTCCTTCAATTCTTCATAATCCTCTATTATTGTTCCACTTATCCCCGCACGCACTTTAAACGTATCTATATCAACCGGAATCACTGCATAATCGCTGTATACTGACCCAGCCTGCAAATGATATAACACAGTCAACGCATTATCCCCACATTCCTTTAAACAGAATACCTTGTCTGGAAAATAGAGAACATTCAAAACAGTCTTACATCCTGTCGATAAACGATCCACATCCAATATTACTCTACTAAATTTGGACTCTATCTTATATTTTCCAACCAGCTTAGAATTGTCAATTTCCCCTACAATCTTATCTGCTCTTTCGTCCAGCTTAGATACTGTGTTTTGATTAAAAAAAATGTCATTCAATTCTATATATTCCATCTCTGCCGGAATATCGCTTTTATTCTTATATATAGTGATCATTGCACTGACTCCAATCCGATATCATCAAATTCCTGCTTCAGCATTGTTCCCTCACAAATACATTTCATCTTATCTGCAATGGACAAACGTGTATAATCTAATCCGCATATATCATCCTCCTGCTTGTCTGACCATTCACAACAGGAAGTTATCCAACAGTCACCAATCCTACCCTTAGAGACTTCAAACCCGGTATTTCTGGTTAAATCAAATAATAATCTGGCTGACAATTGCTCTACATTATGATTATCCATATAATTATCATATTCTATGATTTCTCTTAATCTTTTATAATTTATCTCTCCGGCTCGAAGTGTCTCAACCAGCTTTCCTCTTGCCGCAACTGCATTTGCTCTCTTATGCAAAAGTTCATCATCCGGTGCATATATCCAATCAAGCAAGTCCCTGAACTCTAATAAAATATATTCAAAACAAACAATATTCATTAACATTACATTATTTTTAGTATCCGCATACTTTTGTAGTAACTTCTGTTCCTGATAAACTTGCTGATTATCAAAAGCGTTATCAAAAACAATAATATATTTATTATCCGTATCATTCAATCGTTTGACTGCTTTGACTAATTCGCTGTTATTCTTCTTACTTTCAACAATCACATACGGATAAAGCTGTTTCATCAGAGTCTTCCAAAATGTATAACCAGATTTCCCTTTTCGGTCTTCAATCCATAAATATGTCATGAATGGCACCTCTACCTCCCTTTAACTTTTATTCCACTTATGCACTTTATACAAGTCCATCCGCCCGCGCCTTATCCGCCACCATCGTATATGTCGGTGTAGGCACGCCATATCTTAATCCCAGCCGCTCCACCTCATAGATCAGACCGTCTATCTCTGACGATTTCCCGGCATAGACATCCCGTTGCATGGAAGTGCTCGCCTTGGGGTCAAGTGTGTCCAGAATCTGCAAATTAGTCGTCACAATATCAACCAAGAACGGAACGCCCATGGCTGCTGCCAATGCATCGATCTCCTTCATCAATTTTACAAAAGTATCACGAGGCTCACCGGTTATCTGCACATCTCCGGCAGACACATGATAGTACAGTCCACAGGCTGCCATAGGCGAAACATATGCGAATTTCTGAAGCGCATCACGCCTGATATTATCCGAAAGCACGCCTTCAATACCACTGTCTTTAAGATCCTGCGCCACTTCAAATAACTCTGGTCTAAGTTCCTCCGGTTCTCTCACCCCATACACGATACGGAAAATATCTCCCCGCATTAGTATCGTCCCCGACTCCTTGATCTGCGCCGCAATATAAATACAACCGTCCGTCACAAGTAACCCCGGTAATTTCTCCTGCATCTTCCCGCCTGTACCATAAATATTCAAGATTGGAATCACAATCGTACTTTCCTTCGCAATCCTCTTAATAAAAGGAATCGTATCTTCCAGTGAATAACCTTTTACACAGACAAAAATAATATCCGGCTGTTCGTCATAATGCTCCATATCCGTCGCCTTGATGGGAGATACGGTGTAATTCCCTTTCTTAGTCGTCTCCATCTTCATACCATGTTCCTGAATCTGCTTCAAATGCTCGCCTCTCGCGATCAGAGTCACGTCCTTGCCTGCCTCTGTCATGTAAGCGCCGATACTTCCGCCTGTGCCGCCGGCACCGATTACTAAATATTTCATTTACCTATTCTCCTCAGACTATATTTCACGTCTAATTATAGTAAAAAGAAATGAGTCTTTCAACCCATTTCCCACTTTAGAGCATTCTCTGCAAACCATAAACCAGCGTAACCTCTACCCCTTAATCCCACACTCCGGTCTGTATCCAACTTAAATTCCCGATTTTGCATATCGGACAAGTCATATACCCGGCGTGCAAATCTATTTCCTGCAGTTCACTATGGCATTTCTTGCATCGGTTGCCATAAATCACTCTTCTTTCGTCCACCAACAAAGCCTCTACCTTCAACTGGCATACCAAATCTTTACATGTATCGCAGTAGTATGCCTTATTCTCTGCATAATATAAACGAATCCCTTTCCGGTCGCATAACTGCTTCCACTCTTCAGCCTCCTCTTCATTTAGGCAGTTTGCTATTGTATTCGGCATTCTGCTTGATAAGCCTGCACCAACCGGCATTTCCCTCTTACAGTTACATTTGTCACATGTCAGCAATATTCTTTGTCCCATAATTATGTCCTTTCCATTGTCCGTAAAATTGCATAACAAATTTTTCCTAAAGAAAATCCACCCTGAACACAAATTCTCACAGTCTGACTTATTTCATGCCTTTTATATAAATCATATCACTTTCCGACTGCTTCCTGCCTTGCATTCTATACCTAAAAAATTGCGTTCTACGAACTAACACCATCTCTGTGTTATGGACATTTTATGTTAAACATAACTGTATTTCATTGCTTATATTGCACTTACCGCCTTACAAAGCCTCCCCAGCGCTTCCTCAAGCACCTTCCGCGGACAGGCAATGTTGATCCGCTCGAACCCTTCGCCTGCCTCTCCAAAGATTGCTCCGGCATCCAGCCATAGCTTTGCATCATGAACGATCATATTCTCCAATTTTTCTTCGGTCAGACCAAGAGCCCGACAGTCCAGCCAGATCAAATAAGTACCCTCCGGCTCGATCAATTTGATCTGCGGAAGTTTTTCCTCCAAGTATGCTCTGACGTAGTCCAGATTTCCTTTCAGGTATACTTTCAACTCTTCCAGCCACTCCCTGCCCGTCTCATATGCTGCCTTGCAGGCATGAAGCCCGATCATATTGACCTCACAGTATCCTACCGCCGCCATCCGGCGTTTAAATGCATTGCGTATCAGCGGATTAGGAATAAAAATATTGGAAATCTGCAAACCTGCCAGATTAAAAGTCTTGCTGGGCGCAGTACAGATAATACTGATCTGTTCAAATGCAGAATCCACTGTTGTAAACACATGGTGCTTTCTTCCTTCATAAACAAAGTCACTATGAATCTCATCACTGACTACCTTCACATCATATTTCAGACAAATTTCCCCGATCTTGCGCAATTCTTCAAGTGACCATACACGCCCCACAGGATTATGCGGGCTGCACAGCACAAACAATTTTACATCGTTCTCAATGATCTTTTTTTCAAAGTCCTCAAAATCTATCTCATAATGCCCATCTTTCAAAACCAGTTCATTGTTGACCAGTTTCCGATCGTTATCTCTGATCACTGCGGCAAAAGGATAGTAGACGGGCTGTTGAATCATCACGCTCTCACCCTCTTTAGTCAGCGCCTGTATTGCAGTGCAGATAGCGAAGACGATTCCCGGCGTTTTCACCAGCCATTCCTTCTTCGTTTCCCATCCGAAATAATTCCGATACCACGCGGCAACTGCCTGGAAATAGTCGTCTTTGCTGTCTGTGTATCCGTAGATGCCAAACTCCGCATCTTTCGTCGCACGTTCAATGATGCCCGGTGCCGTCCTAAAATCCATATCTGCCACCCATAACGGTAATATGTCTTCCGGCTTTCCTCTCTCTTTGGCAAAATCATATTTCAGGCAATCCGTATTTCTTCTGTCTATCACCTCGTCGAAATTGTATTTCATCGTTACTCCTCCTCATTACTGTGTTTCGGTTCGTGTAAGCTTCTTTCCCTCAAACTATTTTCATTCAAGCTATTTTCTCATGAAAGTGCCTGTTCTAAATCCGCGATCAAATCCTGTACATTCTCAATTCCCACCGACATTCTCAACGTCGTCTCATCTATTCCGTTTGCACGCCTTTTCTCATCCGGCACATCCGCATGTGTCTGCGTAAAGGGATATGTCATCAGACTCTCCGTTCCGCCCAGACTCTCTGCAAATTGAATCAGTTTCACCCGTTCCAATACTCTATGTGCGGTCTCCTGCGTGTCAACATGGAATGTCAGCATTCCGCCGTATCCGCTGCATTGCTTCTGCACCGTCGCATAGCCCGGATGATCTTCTAACCCTATGTAAAACACGTCCGTCACTCTCGGATGCCCGGTCAGCCACTTTGCGATTACAAGCGCATTCTCCTGATGCTTTTCCATCCGCACGGACAACGTCTTGATTCCCCGCAGAATTAACCATGAATCAAAAGGTGCAAGGCAGGCACCCGTCGTCTTTACCATCTCCCGTATTTTTTCGGCAATTTCTGCACTGTTTGTCACAAGGAATCCGCCCAGAGTGTCATTATGTCCTTCCAAATACTTCGTCGCGCTGTGAATGACAACATCCGCACCTAAATCCAAAGGATTCTGAAAATACGGTGTCAAAAATGTATTGTCCACCGCTACGAGACAATGATGCCTCTTCGCAATCTCGCTGATTGCCCGAATATCCGTGACTTTCATCATCGGATTCGTGGGTGTTTCTATGTAGATCAATTTCGTATTTTCCTGTATCGCCTCTTCCACTTTCATAATATCTGAAGTGTCTGCATAGGTAAACTGCATACCGTTCTTTTCATTCACCTTGCGAAACTGTCTGATCACGCCACCATACAGATCATCTGTCACCACCACATGATCACCCGGTGCAAACAACTCCATAAACGCACTGACTGCCGCCATACCCGTGGCAAAGGCAATGGTATCCACTCCGCGTTCCAAATCTGTCATGATCCGCTCTAGTTCTTTCCTGGTGGGATTCTGTACTCTATTATAATCATACCCTGTGCTGCTCCCAACCCCGGGATGCGCATATGCCGCTGTCTGATAGATTGGGAAACTGATCGCACCTGTACTCTCTATCTGTTCCCTGCTGTCCTGTCCGTGAATACACACGGTATCTGTTCTATAGTCCATGCCAAACCCCCGTTCATTTTCCTATTAATCATATAGGAATTATATTCATCTTATCATCCCAGATTATTTTGTCAACCTTTTTTCAAATAATTCTGCATCTTTTCTGCCTTTATCGCTATACTATCTTTACATTTTCTTATCATAAAAGCACTTGACATTTTTTTTTGAAGGCATATAATTTCTATGGTTAATTTATTTCTACTTTTTAATAGGAAGAAACTTTTCGGAGGAAAGCAGTATATGTTTATATTATTTTTTCTGATATGGATTATTTTCAACGGGCAGTTTACTTTAGAAATCGCCGCATTCGGAATCGTTATTGCCGGTGCAATGTACTGGTTTATCTGCAAATTTCTGGACTACAAACCCGGAAATGATCTCATCTTATGTAAGAGGCTTGTGCTGCTGCTCCATTATGTATTTGTGCTCCTCACGGAAATCATAAAAGCCAACGGAGCCGTTTTCAAGATGATCTACTCTGCCAAATACCACCTAGAGCCGGCAGTCGTACACTTTAAGACTGATCTTCATACGACTTTTGCAAGAGTGCTTCTGGCCAATTCCATCACACTGACTCCAGGAACCATCACAGTCAGTTTAAAAGATGATGAGTATATCGTACATTGTCTGGACAAAGAACTGGCGCAGGGAATCGATTCGTCTATATTCGTGAAACTGCTGGAAAGAATTGAAAATGTCAACTAAGAGAGGTGGATTAAAATGATATACCATTACATCTACATCACAATACTTATCATACTTGCAGTCATGCTGTTTGCCTGTCTTGTCCGCGCTGTCAGAGGCCCCCGCATCGCAGACCGCCTCGTTTCAGTCAACATGATGGGAACAATGGTCATGGTTATGATTGCCACGCTTGCCTTGATGTTAGATGAAGGCTATCTGGTGGATGTCTGTCTTGTTTATGCCATGATTAGCTTTCTTTCAGTAGTGGTTCTGTCCAAAGTATATATCGGTATTTATGAAGAGAAACGTTTTAAATCAGAAAATCCGGATGCTGACGATGAAGGAGGTATGTCTGATGGGAATATTTGATTGGGTCAGATTGATCTTAGGGAGTTCATTTTTAATTTGTGGTCTGGTAATCTTTTTTACGGAAATATTCGGTGTGTTTCATTTTCATTACGTGCTGAACAGAATGCACGCCACTGCCATGGGAGATACCCTAGGCATTGCGTCATGTATGATCGGACTGATGATCTTCTCGGGATTCAATTTTACTTCTTTGAAGCTGCTGCTCATCGTGGTATTCCTATGGTTTGCCTCTCCGGTCTCTTCCCATGTACTGGCAAGGCTGGAAGTGGCAACTAATGAAAATCTTGCATCCCACTGCAAAGTCTATTCAGATCTTGAAGCATTAGAAGCAGAATTAAAAGAAGAGCAAAATGAGACTGGAGGCGAAGAAGCATGACCGCATTTCAATGTATTCTGATGGGCTTTTTGATCGTATGCGCGGTCTCCGTCAGTTTTTCCAAAAACCTGTTAAATTCCATTCTGATTTACATGTCCTACAGTCTGGTCATGTCCATACTATGGGTGTGTCTGGAATCTCCCGATCTGGCAATTACAGAAGCTGCCGTTGGTGCGGGTGTGACCAGTATCCTGTTTTTTGCCACACTTAAAAAGATTCAGGCCATCCGCATCGAGATAGATAAGCAGAAAGAGGAGGCTGAACAAAGTGAGTAAACTAAAATCACAGAAAGAATATGAAAAAACAACCGCTTTTCGCTTTTTCCGCTGGCTGTCCGGCAGTAAAGACCCTTATGTTGGCGAAGTAGAAATGCACGCGCAGGAAGAAACACAAATTCCGGAAGAGACTATTATTGAACGTATGCGCGAAGCCCGGATGCGCCGTGACAAGGTCTATGACGATGAACTTAATAAACCGGCTCACCTGTTTCACAAAGTATATGTAATCATGGCAATTATATTTTGTATTGCTTTAGTGGGTGTTTTGCTGATAACGGTATCTTACCTGCCGCCAAACGGCAACGCCGCAAATCCGGTCAACAACATAGTCTCCGAGCGCTATATAGAAAGCGGGCTTCAGGAGACGGGCGCACTCAATGTTGTCGCTGGTATGATCCTGACATACAGAGCTTTCGATACATTCGGCGAGACGAATGTGCTTTTCATCGCTACCTGCTGTGTCATGATTCTGTTGATGGTAGACGATGCGATCCTGAAAAAACAGGCTGTCATGAACGACCGCCGCTTTGAGCCGAAAAATGACGCGATCCTTCAGGGAACTGCTTTTGTTCTCTGCCCGATTATATTTATCTTTGGTATTTATATTATCTTAAACGGACATCTGTCGCCCGGCGGCGGCTTTTCCGGTGGCGCCATCATGGGTTCGGGACTGATCTTGTACGTCAGTGCCTTCGGGTTTAAGAAAACACAGCGTTTCTTTGATGAGCATATATATAAGATTGCCAAAATTACTGCTCTGTGCATGTATGGTCTGATCGGAACTTATTTCTATATGACCGGTGCCAACGGAATAGAAAATCACATTCCTCTCGGCATTCCGGGACATATTTTAAGCGGCGGCATCATTCTGCCCATCGATATATGTGTCGGGTTAGAAGTAGCCTGTACCATGTATGCTTTCTATGCATTATTCAGAAGGGGAGGGCTGTAAAATGGGCACAAACTTATTCATAAATTACGGTGAAGCAGTTGCCATGATCCTCTTCGGAATCGGATTCGGCAACCTGCTATTACAGCCTAATCTTATTAAAAAAATTATAGGCTTAAATATCATGGACACGGCAATCTATCTCTTTCTTGCGGAAAAGGGATATATCGCAGGGCGTGTGGCTCCTATTGTCGTAGATGGTGTTCAGAGCGTGGAAGCATATATTAATCCTATTCCAAGTGGTCTGGTGTTGACTGGTATCGTCGTATCCGTATCCGTATCTGCGTTGATGCTGGCACTTACGATCCGCCTTTACAGACGCTATCAGACATTGGATCTGGATGAAATATCTAAACGTTTGAAGAAGGAGGGACTGTAATGGATTACGTGCAGAATTTCCCTTGTATTTCAATTATCCTGTGTCTGTTTGCCGGCATTGTCAGTTCCGGGCTTAAAGATAAAGCCGCTATGTGGGTCAACGCCGTGCTACTCACAGTCAACACTATGCTGAGTGCTCTCACTTTGACTTATACTCTTTTCACCGGGCAGCCTTTTGTCTATGTAATGGGTAAATTTCCTGCACCGTGGGGTAATGAAATCCGTGTCGGTATATTGGAAGCCTTAATAGCATTATTTTTCTGCGTGATCATGCTGCTTTCCTTGTTTGGAGGCAGACATAAACTGGTCGATGAAGTTGAAGAAGGCAAAACATATTTATACTATGTACTGACTGATCTACTACTCAGTTCCCTTCTGGCGCTTGTCTACACTAACGATATGTTTACCGCATATGTGTTTGTAGAGATCAATACTATAGCGGCATGCGGACTTATTATGATTCGACAAAACGGGCGCACTATCGAGGCTGCCGTCAGATATATGATCATGAGTCTGTTAGGCTCCGGTCTGCTGCTTCTCGGTCTGTGTATGCTCTATGACCTGACAGGACACCTTTTGATGAGCAATATCAAGGAATCCGTCGCCCTGCTTGCGGCAAACGGCGAGTATACGATTCCTTTGATTGTTTCCATCCTGCTGATGTCTGTAGGATTGTGTATCAAGAGTGCACTGTTTCCGTTTCATGCATGGCTGCCGGATGCATACGGATATTCCACCGTATCCTCTGCCGCTATGCTTTCCAGTCTGGTGTCAAAAGGATACATTTTTCTGCTCATCAAGATCATCTACCGCGTGATCGGTTTTGATATCTATCACGATACCCGGATCATCGATATGCTGTTCCTGTTTGGTCTGATGGGCATGATCTTTGGTTCCCTGAGTGCTATCAGGGAAAATGATATCCGTAGGATGATCGCTTATTCCTCAGTGGCACAAATCGGTTATATCTACATGGGATTCGGTATGGGTACACAGGTCGGCATGATTGCGAGTATCTTCCATATTGTATCCCATGCGGCAACAAAATCACTGCTGTTTATTGCTGCCATTGGACTGACAGACGTGTCCGGCGGAAGCCGCAAATTTATAGAACTGACCGGCTCCGGATACCGCAACAAATGGGCGGGTGTGGCTTTTACGGTTGGCTCCCTCTCTATGGTGGGTGTACCGCTTTTCTCCGGATTCATCAGCAAACTGCTGTTTTCACAGGCCGCCGTTCAGAATCATACAAAAATGCTGCCTGCATTGATTGTTCTCGGCATCAGTACAATCTTAAATGCGATCTACTTTATGAAAACGGTTATTCGTATCTACACGCCGATAGGCAATACAGCCTACACAAGTGTAACCTTCAAAGATATTCCGATATATGCCATTGTCTTAGTGGCTTTTATCATATTAAATGTGATCCTAGGTATCAGTTCCCAGCCGGTCGTTGATATGATCCAGCAGGGACTCGCCATGTTTGCGTAGGGGGGGTGACAACATGTATTTCATTCTTTTATCTATATTGATACCAATTCTTGCCGGTGTTTATCTTCTGGTGAGAAAAGAATACACAAACCGAAATCATCTTCTCGCAGCCGCCGGAGCCGGATTCGTCCTAACAGGAATCCTTGTCATTTGCACACTTGTTTTGGCAAACGATACGTCTTTTACATTGTTTCACCTGACTAAGAACCTGCCGATCACCTTTGCAATCGACGGAATGAGTGTCCTGTTCTCGGTAGTAACATTAATTATTTACATCTGCGCAGGATTTTTCTCTTTTGAATACATGAAACACGAAACGAAGGAAAAACGCTACTATGGCTTCTACCTGATTGTCTTCGGCGTATTGAATGCCCTATGCTTTGCCGGAAACCTTGTCACTTTCTATCTGTTTTTTGAAATGCTGACATTATCGTCCATGCCGCTTGTGCTCCACAACGGAAGCCGAGAAGCTGTCATGGCAGGACTAAAATACATGCTCTACTCATTGTGCGGCGCATACATGTCACTATTCGGTATTTATTTTATTTATCACAACAGTGATACTTTAAAATTTACCCCTGGAGGCGTGTTGAATGAGTCTGCTTCCTCGCATGCGGGAATTCTTTTGATCGCAGCACTTGTTATGGTCATTGGTTTTGGTGTCAAAGCGGGTATGTTCCCGATGCACGCATGGCTGCCTACCGCACATCCGGTAGCTCCGGCTCCGGCTTCCGCAGTGCTTTCGGCAGTAATCGTCAAAGCCGGTGTGCTGGGAATCATCCGCGTCATCTATTATATTTTCGGCACTGCTTTCCTTCGGGGAACATGGATGCAGACCGTATGGCTTGTGCTAACGCTGATTACGGTTTTCATGGGCTCCATGCTTGCATACAGAGAACCTGTATTGAAAAAAAGACTGGCTTACTCCACGGTGAGTCAGCTTTCCTATATATTATTCGGACTTGCTACTATGGGAACAGAAGCCGTGACGGGTTCTCTCCTTCATGTACTTGCCCACGGATTGATCAAAGCGACTCTGTTCCTCTGTGCCGGTGCGATCATCTACACTACCGGTAAAACAAGAGTGGATGAACTGCGGGGTATCGGCAAGGAAATGCCTCTTACTATGTGGTGTTACACGATCGTATCTCTTGGACTGATTGGTATTCCGCCCACCGGCGGCTTTGTCAGCAAGTGGTATCTGGCAATCGGCAGTTTATCCGCTGCCCTTCCCGTATTCCGTTGGCTGGGACCGGTTATTTTACTTGTCAGCGCACTGCTGACAGCGGGTTATCTGTTGCCACTCGCAATCCAGGGATTTCTGCCGGGAGCAGACTATAATTATACAAGTTTCAAGAAACGTGAACCTTCCCGTTCCATGACAATACCGATCCTAATTATGACAATATTGTCAGTTTTAATCGGATTATTTCCGACACAGCTTATTGATTATCTGACACAGTTTGTCAGCATGATCGTCTAGGAAAGAGAGGAATGCAATTATGATTATATTAGTGATATTAATTCCTTTTATTGCAGGAATCCTCGTACCATTGCTTCCCTTTAAAAAGAGAAGTCACCGGGAAATCTTTCTGGAATGTGCCGTGATTCTTAACAGCATTTTGGTATGGTATCTGATTCTGCATCATTCAGACAGCACTTTCCTGCTGGCGCATTTTACGGGCGATCTGTCCGTCTGCTTTAAAATGGATGGTATGGGAATGGTCTTTTCCGGTCTGGTTTCCGCACTGTGGCCTTTTGCCACTCTGTATGCATTTGAGTATATGACCAAAGAGGAACATGAAAACATATTCTTTCTTTTTTATACCGTAACATATGGTGTAACGCTTGGCATTGCGCTTTCCGCAAACCTATTGACTATGTACTTCTTCTATGAGCTGTTGACGTTGGTTACCGTACCTCTTGTTATGCATACGCTCACAAGAGAAGCAATTCTTGCCAGCCGGAAGTATCTGTACTATTCACTCGGCGGCGCGGCTTTCGCCTTCATCGGGTTGATTATGCTCATCGTCTATGGAACGACTACCGATTTTATATTAGGCGGCTTCCTGGATCCGGCTAAGATCGGTGACCGTACAAATGTGCTTTTGTTTGTCTATGTTATGGCTTTTATGGGCTTCGGCGTCAAGGCTGCCGTCTGCCCTTTTAACTCATGGCTTCCTCAAGCTGGTGTTGCACCCACTCCAGTCACAGCACTTTTACATGCTGTTGCTGTCGTAAAGTCCGGTGCTTTTGCAATCATACGGCTGACTTACTACTGCTTCGGAACGGATTTCCTGCGGGGCACGTGGGCACAGACCGTTGTTATGCTGGTTGTCATGTTTACGATCGTATACGGCTGCAGCCGTGCAGTCAAAGAAACCCACCTCAAAAGAAGGCTGGCATACTCTACCATCAGCAACCTGTCCTATATCCTGTTTGGCGTAACGCTCATGACTCCTCTCGGCATGGTAGGCGCACTGTCCCATCTTGTGTTCCATGCCGTGATCAAGATCACCTCTTTCTTCTGTGCCGGTGCGATCATCCACCAGACAGAAAGAAATTATGTACATGAATTAGACGGCATGGGATATAAAATGCCATGTATATTCAGTATTTTTACGGTATCAGCTCTCGCCCTTATGGGCGTGCCCGGTCTTGCCGGATTTATCAGCAAATGGAATCTGGCTTCTGCAGCTGTGGACAGTGGGAATATTATTGCCTATTTTGGCATTGCCTGTCTGCTGATATCCGCTTTACTGACCGCCATCTACATGATGAGCATTGTTGTCCGTGCATTTTTTCCCGGCAGGGATTTTGACTACAGTAAACTTGACGGTATCAAAGACCCTAACTGGAAAATGCTCGTGCCGTTGTTTGTATTTACTGTTTTTATTGTATTATTTGGTGTTTACTCCCAGCCGCTCGTAGATTTCTTCCACGAAGTGGCGGCAGGGCTCTGGTCATTCTAAATAGAAATGAGGCTTAGATTATGAATATACTAATATGCTCAATCGTATTTCTTCCGATGGCGGCAGCGATCATCGGCTACATCATAGGACGGTTTCATAAAGACGCACGCAGTTATTTTGCGGATATCGTGACGGGAATTACTTTTGCACTCTCCTTGTATGTCTTTGTGCAGACGTTCACACAGAGTACGCCGGAAATCCTTGTTGAGATTCCCTATATCTGTGGTATGGGACTCCATTTTACGTTGGACGGTTTTCGCGCTATGTACGGCACGATTGCTGCCTTTATGTGGTTTATGAGCACCCTTTTCTCCAAAGAATACTTCGCCCACTACCGCAACCGTAACAGATACTATCTGTTCCTGCTGCTCACTCTGGGCGCAACAGAAGGTGTGTTTTTCTCCGCTGATTTCTATACTACTTTTATTTTCTTTGAGATTATGTCACTTACCTCTTATATGTGGGTGGCACATGATGAGAAAAAGGAATCCCTGCGCGCGGCTGCCACTTACCTTGCGGTAGCAGTGATCGGCGGATTAGTTATGTTGATGGGAATTTTCCTTCTGTATGATGTGACGGGAACCCTCTTTTTTGATGATCTGGTAAACGCATATACAACTTACGGACTGCTTAGTTCTCTAAGCACAAGCTGCACGCAGCTTAAGATCGCAGGTCTGTGCATGTTGTTCGGCTTCGGCGCGAAGGCAGGAGCATTCCCACTCCATATCTGGCTTCCGAAAGCACATCCGGTAGCTCCCGCTCCGGCATCCGCACTGCTGTCCGGTATCCTGACCAAAGCGGGTATGTACGGCATTCTGATTCTGACTGCCTATATTTTCTTGGGCGACTCTGCATGGGGCAGCCTTATCCTGATTCTTGGCGTGTGCACTATGGTGATTGGTGCAGTGCTGGCTCTATTCTCCATCGATCTCAAGAGGACTCTCGCATGTTCATCCGTCTCCCAAATCGGTTTTATTCTGGTAGGTGTCGGCATGTCGGGGCTTCTGGGCAAAGAGAATCTGCTGGCAGTAAGAGGCAGTATGCTTCATATGGTCAATCACTCCCTCATCAAACTGGCTCTGTTTATGGCCGTCGGTGTAGTTTTTATGAATGTGCACAAACTGGACTTAAATGATATCCGCGGTTTCGGAAAAGGAAAACCGCTGCTTAACTATATCTTCCTAATGGGTGCCCTCGGCATCGGCGGTGTGCCTCTCTGGAACGGCTATATCAGTAAAACATTGATTCACGAAAGTATTGTAGAATATATTGAACTTGTCCGTGAAGGGCAGGCTGTCGGTATATTCAGTGTGGGAATACTGCGCGGAATTGAGTGGGCATTTTTAATAAGCGGTGGTTTGACGGTCGCTTATATGACTAAGCTGTATGTAGCCCTTTTTGTAGAAAAAAATGCAAATGCATCAGTACAGGATAAATTTGATTCCCTAAAAGGCACGTATATGAATAAAGCCAGTGCTTTTGCGCTGACCGTAAGCGCTACGCTGCTTCCTATTATGGGATTTCTTCCCCATATCGTGATGGACGGATTAGCCGATATAGGACAGAGTTTTATGCAGGTGTCGTCAATCGGATTCGGAGAAGCTATTGCATATTTCTCCTTGACCAATTTAAAAGGTGCCGTTATCTCCCTCGTGATTGGTGCACTTGTCTATTGTATAATTGTCAGACTGTGGATGATGCACCCTGTAACAGATAAGTCCGCAGACAGCCACGATGTCCGCACCGCTTCGGTTTCCGGCTCAGCAGTTTTTATTGTCCGCCGCAAGAAAGAGTATGTAAATCGCTGGAACAAGTATCTGGATCTGGAAAATCTCATTTACCGTCCCGTGCTGCTCAAAATTCTGCCATTCCTGTTCGGTGTACTCTGCCGTGTGCTGGACAGCTTTGTGGACACCATCGTTGTGCTTCTTAGAAAGACGTTGTATAAAGACAGCAAACTTCCTCACGAACTTCCGGAAGGAACTCCGCTTACACATATGTCCGCCTGCATTGCAGGATATTTCCAGCGGGTCGGCAATAAAACATTCCGCAGAAAACATCCGGTATCGACCGATTACGATCACAAGTTTGCAATGATCCATGAAGAGTGGACAGAGAACCGCACGATGATCGCACGAAGCATGTCCTTCGGATTGCTGCTGTTCTGTATAGGTTTGCTTGCAATGATTGGATATTTGTTTATTATGGATATCTTCTAAAAAATCGTCGCCTAACAGCGACGATTTTTCTAATCATTTCAATAAATCTCTTTTTACTTCTCTTACTCTTCTCTTATTTTTCTTCTGCCCCTTCTTTTTCCTCCGTTGTCTCCAGAAGTTTATCCTTCTCCATCAGTGCCGTTTTCTTTCTTGCTTTTCTCTTCTTACCGATCTTTCTGACAAGAAGAATCACCACGACCACTACAACAACCGCCGCCGGAATGATATAGATCAAATAATCCGTAATGCTCTTTTCATGAACACAGACCGCAATTTCTACTTCTGTTCCTGTGACCGTAAACAGATGATAAATACCCATTAATTCTGTATCAGCCTGAACCCATCCGCCGTCCTGTCGTACATAGACAGTAACGCCGTCTGTCTGCCCTTCCGGTGCCTGATACCTAACTTGATGCGTCTCATTTCCGTCGTCGGGAATCTCTACCGTCCAATGTTCCGTCGGATTCTCGGGCGATAATTCTGCATGATTTGCGTCTGCCGAAGCATCGTCTGCAAGACTGTCATTTTCCTCATCACTGCCGGAAGCTTTAACGGAATCCCCACTCGTAACGCTTATCGTATCTTCCTGTTTAAACATACCGTCAACCAAAATAGCTGACTGATTATTTGGGCGCATCTGCTCAGAGGCAAGTGTGGTCAGATAACGCACATACTCCACTGTAACGTCCTCATCATACATCACATTGCTCAAATCCTTGATATCCCAATCCGCATAAAATCCCTGTTTGACCGGAATTTCCGGATATACCTCGATGGGAACGTTTCCCCCGTAAGGGCATTGCACCATCTTCACTTCTTCCTCATCTGCATAAAACGAAATTGACATCATACGGAATTTATTTGGAATGCCTTCTATCTTTAACATGTCTATATAGCTGATCGGCTCAGCCTTACCACTATAGCTGATACGGTCAATTCCCGCTATTTCATCGGATACAAAATAATTACCCGCAACATCTTTGCTCCCGTCAATCTCTCCTGCTATTGCTCCCGAAAAAGCTGTTGCGTCCTGAACGCGCACAATCGCACAGCAATCCTTGATACCCGAACCGGAACCCGCTATTCCCGCTACATATTCTTCTCCCGATACAGTACATTTGGCATAACTGTTCATGATGTCAGACAAAGACTGTCCCACTACACCACCTACATAGTTTCCGGCACTGCTGGTAATCCTGCCGTAATTCTCGCACCGCAGAATCGTACCCATTTCCTGTAAGCCGGATATTCCTCCAGCACAGCTCTTCTGTGCTGTCACTTTACCTTGATTAATATTATGGCGAAGCACACATTTAGTCAGAAACGTGGAATTCATTCTGGCATCCTCAATACCTGTCACGTCGCCTTCCAGGTCGAAATCATACTCGATCGCCATTGTGCCGACAATACCAGATACATTAATATCACCTTCTACTGTTCCGTTATTTCTACAATCCGCAATAGTTGCATCGGTACTGGTCTCAGCGTCCTCCTGCGATGTATCCTCATATGTCTTTGTATAATCCATATCCAGAACACCGTCGATTGCATCGGTATAAAGCCTCATGATCGTGCTGAACTGATCGTTGATGTCCTGCAGATCATCTATCAGCACATCGTTGGTTGAAGCCATCTCTCCGTTCAGATATCCCATATTCTCCGAGAGACCTTGCAGGTTCGCAGTCAGACTGTTGGTTTTGGATCGATAGTCGTCGCCAAGCTGTGGTAAGGCAATATCAGGCATACCGTTTAAAGTGTCAAAGATATTCTTCGCCTCAGTACCTGCACTATGCAGATTATCCGAAGCATCCTCCACGTATCCTACCGCACCGCGCAACTGCTCAGCCGCCTCCTGCGTCATATCACCCTGGACAGACATAACGATATCTGACATCGTTTCAAGGTATCCCCGCATATCTTCATTATAATCAACACCATTTGTCTTTTCATATTGCTCTTTCGCATAATTCGAGGCATTACGGGCAACTGTCTCAGACTGATTATACATCTGCTCAGTCACCTTGCTTAGCAGGCGTTGATCCAAATCACCTTGCTCCGTTCCGCCGGGCTGTGGAAACTCACTGTCCCCGCCCGCATCAGAATGATGCACCCAACCGCTTATATCAATATAATCTTCATAGTCTTCGCTGGATTGCGATCCATCCCATGAAGTATCTACAACTCCACCTATGATAGGCTTCAAATCACCTTCATTTGCTATACTCGAATCAATAAATTCTGAATCTTTAAACGCAAATCTGGCAAGATAACAATTCTCTTGCGCCTCAACGGCTTTCGCATAATCTTCCGAATATTTCTTTGTCGCACTCTCCATATTCGCCTTAGCGCTGTCATACATGTTCCTTTCTTCCGGACTCATGTACTGATAGATATCCAGCGAGTCTACCGTATCCTGCAGTTTCCCTGCCGCATCTTTTACATTTCCAGCCGCATCTCTTGTGTGGTCAAGTACACCGCTTTCCTTTGCAGTCTCGTCCATCACATAGTCCAAGCGGTTTACCGCCTCATTGACGGAACCGATCATCTCGTCCGTCCAACCCACCGTCCGGTCAGCCAGAAAAGAAGTATCTTCCAGCGCCTTATCCACAAAATCCTGAACGATCGTCAGCCTTGCGGAAAGTGTGTCAGATTCACTACCTGCGTCATCTAACATTTGCCCGGTCAGATCATGCATTTTATCAATATTCTCTGCAAGCTGATACGCAATATCTTCAGACAGATCGATTGCAATATAAGGTTCTGTCTGTCCTGCTATACCACCCACATCTTTACGTCCGTAGACCATTCCTGTATTTTCACAGGCATATACATATCCTGACTGCCGACCCACGATACCGCCTGTGTTGTATCCCACATGCTCGTAACCAATTTTACCGCCGTTATTGCAAAACTGTATAATACCTGTCGAAAGCCCTGCAATGCCGCCGGAATCAATCGTATTATTGACCACAGCCGCCTCTTTATCAGATTCTTCATCACTGCCGGCTGTATCTATCAGCCCAACATACTGTGCAATATTAATATCCTCCAATGACATAGCTTTGTCGTCATTAGAAGTATTAATTTCTGCTTCATTACTACATCCCACAATATTACCGACATTTTCTCCTGCAATACCACCCGTATAATGCGCACCTATAACCTTGCCGCTATTTGCGCAGTCCATAATGATGCCGCTCTGCTCATTGAACCCTGTTATACCGCCGACATAATCCGTACCCTCAACCGTCCCGTTAAATGTACAGTGAATGATAATACCGCTGTTATCTCCTACGATACCGCCAACTACCATCTGGTTACCGGAAGGTCGCACCTTTCCTTCCACATTAAGATCCGCAATAACCGCTGTTTTCTGTGTATAGCAGAACAGACCTACATAAGACAAGGAATCCTTGACCGTCAGACCGCTGATCGTATGTCCCTGTCCATCAAAATATCCCCCAAAAGTAGGTATAGACACAAAATCACTGCCGGCAAGATTCAAATCTTGCGTCAGATATACTTTTTTATTCTGCGACCACGTATCCAGCCAGCACTCCTTGGAAAACTTTTTCAGATCTTCCACAGAATCTATGTATACTTCTTCCCATTCGGTTTCTTCATCATCATAGGAATCCAGCATCTCATTTGCATCTTCCACAGTGATGATCTCATCATCCGCCTCTTCGCTGTCCTGTTTTGGCACAGTCTTTTCTATATCTTCCTCTGCAAGAACATGCATAACCGGCATCGTAATAAGCAGTGCCGCCATTACAAGTGAAGTTACTCTTTTTTTATACATGTTCCTTCACCTCCCTGCTATCCAGTTCTTCCGTCATTGTATCGACCAGTTCCTTATACTCTTCTTCCGTGAGTTCAGTCACATCTCCTGCCTCTACATAAGCGCTCACATTACCTTTGATGATTGCCTTCATCGTACCGGTTACTGTACCGTCGATCTTACCGCGCACCAGACCGTCCACTTTCATCAGACCCGTAACATTCTTGGTCCGAATCGGCATATTCATAACGAATGCCGTCTTTTCTATGATTGTGTCACCTACCAGCAATATCTGTGGCAGTACAAACATCGTAATAAAAATAGAAATCAATGTTCCACGACCTAAGCATTTACCGATACCAAATATCGCCACATCCGAAGTCATCTGCCCGATCAAAATGCCGGATATCGCAAGCATTGTACCGGAAGTAACAATTGTCGGGAAAGACTGGTTCATCGTGTCTATAATCGATTTCTTCCTGCCCATTTCTTTACGCAGCTCTGTGTAGCGGCTGGCAATAACGATCGCATAGTCAATATTAGCACCCATCTGTATAGAGCTGACAATCAGATACCCCATAAAGAATAAGTTATCATGCTGTAATGCGGGTACAGAGAAATTGATCCAGATACTTCCCTGAATAACTGCAATCAAAAGTACGGGCATGCCTGCCGACTTAAAGGTAAACAGAAGCACCACCAGTACCACCAGAATAGACACAACATTTACCACAATATTATCTCTTGAAAAAGTTTTCTGTAAGTCATACTGACTCACTGATTCACCGCAGACGAGCACTGTTCCGCTATAATATCTGCCAGCAATATCATGCATTTTGTCAAGGAATGCAAATGTCTCATCGCTCTCCTCCGGCAGTGTCAGATATACTAACATACGGCTGTAATTCTCGCCCTGCAACTGATTCTTAGCAAAATTCATCTGCTTGTAGGCGTCGTCCAGCGTCTCCTGTAAATCATCCTCCAATGTAACGTATCCCTCTTCGACCTCGTCATATACAAACATAAACATATCGATCAGCGGCACTTGATATTCAGACAAACCATTGACCACCTTTGCATAGTCCTCGTCATTCACCGCATACGCCGCGTATACCAGTTCCGCCACTTCATAATCCAGATCGATCAATTCCGAGAATTGTCTGGGTGTTAATTTATCTGTCAGATTGTAACCATCCATCGCCTCAATATTTGCAAGCCCCATCGTATAATCTACTTCCGGACATGCATCGAGATCACGTAGAAGCGCCTTTTCATTCTCATAATTTCCTGCTGGCACGATTAACGCTACCATATTGGACTCGCCGAAGTTCGTCTCCTGCATCTCCTCCGCTTTTTGCACACTGTTCTGCAAAGGCGGTGTGACCGTACTGTATCCGAATACATACGGACAGCCTTTGGAAATCATATATGCCGCTATAATAGCAACAAGAAAAAGCGGCGCAACAATATATCTGGATGCATAAGCAAATTTTCCGACGATAGGAATGTCGGGAATAAAATTCTTATGCTTCGTCTTTTCCATAAGATTTGAGAACAGCATAATAACACCCGGCATCAGCAAAAATACCGCACATAAACTTAACAGGATCGCTTTGATCAATACGACACCCATGTCAGGTCCCATCTTATACTGCATAAATGTCATTGCAATCAGACCACCGATCGTCGTCAAAGAGCTTCCCGCAATCTCGGGAATCGCCTTACTTAGTGCGACAATAATCGCCTCTCGCGCCTCAAGCGTCGCATGTTCTTCCTTATATCTGTTTAAAAGAATAACTGCATAGTCTACCGAGAGCGCCAACTGTAACACGATTGTAACAGAATCTGATACAAAGGAGATCGTACCCAGAAGAAAGTTTGTACCCATATTGAGAATTGCCGCAGATAGGAAAGTAATGAGCAGTACCGGAATCTCCGCATATGCCTGTGTGGTCAGCAAAAGCACTGACACCACGATTATGGCAACGAGTACCGTAATCGTATTCATCTCCTGCCCGATCAATTCCGACTGCGTGTCCCCAAGTGAGGTCGTCAGATAATAATCGTATCCTTCCAGCGCCTCTTTTACCCCATCCAATGCCGTAAGACATGCATCATCGTTTTCATCATAATCGAAAGTAATATTATAATAAGCCGACCCGTTCGTATAATGTTCTTCCGTATCATCGAAATCCACAGAGAAAACTCCCGCCGACTGCTCCAGCCGGTCATCAATGTTCTCCGCCTGTTCATAGGACACATTGGCAATCATAACATTGCATGTCCCGTATGTAATAAATTCCTCCGCCATAAGGTCAAGACCTTGTTTCGTCTCCGTGGTTCCCGGCAGATAATGCGCCATGGAGTTTTCCACTTTAACCCAGTTTCTCGATATGGCAGAAAAAATAATCAGGAGACCGAAAAGCAGGAAAAAAAGGTTTCTCTTATCCACAATAAACCCGCATATCTTCAACATCGCCTGATTACTGTTCTTTTTTGTATTTAATTCGTTATCCATTGTACAAAAGCGCCTCCTACACTATTCCCAAGGCATTATAGCACTATGATATTTTTCTGACAATCCTTTATATCATAGATATCGACTACACTTTTAGCATTTTGTATATTTAACCCGCTATTATAACTATATTTATCATAATATTGTTTACTGGCGCTGCATCATCTGCAGCAGCATGATATGGTACTCTTCGTCCTGAATGATTCTTTTAAGCATCGCATTCACATAATCGTCCTCTATCATGCTTATATGCTCCTCATACTGTTCAATCGTCGCCCGCTCCGATTCAAGGTTTGCAACTATGATCTGTTCCTCATCATTTGACAGATTAGTATATTCCGGTGTCCACATCTGCGTTCCGGTACGTGTCTTGATTGAAAAGTTAATATGCCCGCCCAGCAACAAAATCATTTCACCCAATTTTTGCAAATGTATCATTTCGGCAACTGCCATTCCTACAATCGTTTTTGCTGTCGCACATTGATGACAGCACAAGCAACTCTCCCCGTGAATATATTGCATAGCAGCAGTTAACTCAGACACAGAACCGCAATAATCGAGAGTGAGCAGGTTGGCATAAAACTGATTTTCTTCCCGGACTCTGACCGGCGGATACGGCAGCGGAAGATTCAACGCTGCCGTACCACTAAAACTACAGTCATTCTGCAATACTTTTTCCATTCCGTCCATAGCACATATTACTCCTATCATAGTTTCCTGTTCACTCTATGATATTCAATTAAACTATATGCTATGCGCAAAATCAAATAAGGCTGAATACAAATGTTTAAATCATTCCCTCTTTTAATACATTCTGATCTCGTAGTACTTTCTCAATGACAGTACCCTTGATTACATGCAAAATAGGTTTCTTTAATGCATTAAGCAGTCCCGGAAGTTCAATCTCCAATGGGGATTTGCCGTCCATCAACTTAACGCTGCTGCTTAACAATTCGCGGATATCATACACACTGCCCCATACTTCCGGCACACCTCTGTCCACGCCAAGCAAGCCGTACACAGCTTCCATAGCTGTTCTCACAGAATATTCTGTAGTGAATACAGTATCTCTGGGAGTCTCTGCAAACTGTCCCAAGAATGCGAAGTTTACACAGCCGTCAGGAATGACATCCGGGCGGTCTCCCTTGGTTCTCGGCATAAAGAATGCTGTGATATAAGGCATCATAGTAGGTACGCAGACTGCGCTGTTTTCTGCCAGATCCGGAATATCCTCTTCCGGAACGCCCAGATGATAGAGCCACTCCTCTGTAATCTCCTTACCGGTACACTCTTTCATCGGTTTCTTAACATAATCGCCGGGCACATCCGTAAACAGTCCGTAAACCCAGACGCATACTTTATCTTTATCCTGATCCTTAAACTGTCCCTGTCTGTTGATCGTCCAGCTCATCAGCCATGAGGAATCCTGACAGCTTACGATACCGCCGGTCACGACTTTGCCGCTCTTCGGATCACGCTTGCAGATATTAGTAATATAAGGAATGATCTTATCATCCAATGTGGTAACTGTCGCAGACTCCCAGTTTGTCTTAGCTATATCAGAACAGAATTTCTCGGGATGACCGAATGACGCGTCCTGTTTCGCAATGTTTTTCCACAGACTCCAGCAGCCGCTTGTGCGGACTTCCGCGTCTCCGTTGGGCGCATGATTCTGATCACCGTAGATCGTTCCTTCCGTACAGCTTCCGTTAGTGACGAATACAAGATCGTTTTCTGTAAGAACGATTCCCTTCTCCACGCCCTTAACCTTGCATTCGATAGCCTTCGCTACTTTCTTATCTCCTTCTATATCAAAGATAACGTTTGTCACTTCCGTGTTGAACTGGAAATCTACGCCCGCCTCTTCCAGATATTTCTGCATCGGCAGAATCAATGATTCATACTGATTGTATTTTGTAAACTTCAATGCGCTGAAATCCGGCAGTCCGGCAATATGATGAATAAATCTCTGGAAATACAGCTTCATCTCCAGTGCGCTGTGCCAATTCTCAAATGCAAACATCGTTCTCCAGTATAACCAGAAAGTGGAATCAAACACTTCTTCATCAAACACATCTTCAATCGTTTTGTCATACAGGTCTTCATCTTTCGTCATGAACAACTTCATGATTTCCATACAGCCTTTCTGACTGAGATTAAACTTTCCGTCTGTATGTGCATCCTCACCGCGGTTTAATGTCGCACGGCAAAGCGAATAGTTGGGGTCTTCCTTATTTAACCAATAATATTCATCCAGTACGGAAACACCGGGTGTCTCGATAGAAGGAATGCTACGAAACAGATCCCACAAACATTCAAAGTGATTCTCCATCTCACGACCACCCCTCATAACGTAACCTCTTGTAGGATCATTGATACCGTCACAGGCACCGCCCGCGATATCCATTGCCTCTAATATATGTATATGATCGCCGGGCATCTGTCCGTCTCGTACTAAGAAACAAGCTGCCGCCAGTGATGCAAGACCGCTTCCCACGATATAAGCATTTTTCTCATCAACCCCTTCCGGTTTTCTTGGTCTTGCAAAAGCCTCATAGTTACCGTTAGTATAATAGATTCCCTTACTGTTCTTATCGTATCTTCCCAGTTCTGTGTTGCGGTATTCTACATCAGTATATTTCTTCTTTGACGCCGTATGACTCCCTGTTGTACTCTTTTTATGGTTTTTGGCTGCATATGCTGCTGCACCTGCTCCCGCTGCCACCGCTGCTACACCGAGTCCGATTCCTTTTTTATTTGCCATTTTGACATCCACCTTTCTTGTAAATGAATTATTATGATCATATTTTATGCACTTATTTTTTAAAATCCAATTTACAAAAAAGGCGGAATGATAAAAAACTTATCATTCCGTCCGTTTTGTACAAAAAAACGAGCAAGTTCAGCAACCATCCTAATTTAATGCCCTGTGCGCAGTTCTTCAAAATTATGTATAGAATTGGTGATGCTGCCACGCAGCGTAACACTCATCAACTCTACGATCTTACCGTAATCATCCTTCATCCCGCGCTCAATCCAGTCGAGCATAACCCCCACAAAGCCATATTTATAAAATCCGGCTATGAACACTTTGTCTGCCTGTGGAAGATCGATATCCTTACATTTTTCTTCCACCACATCGACGATTAGCTGATATGTCAGCTCGTGCAGATAACTCTCGATCTTATCCCGGTCAATGGCACGATAAACATTTAGGATAAAAGTCTTGTTCTCCATAACAGCCTCAAAAATCTGATAGATTCCTTCCTGCCATGTATCATAAGTTTTCTTGCCCTGCAGTGCCCGCCTGCCATCCTCTACACAACACCATTCAACCAGATCGTAGATATCCTTAAAATGATAATAGAAAGACATACGGCTGATACCGCAATCCGCAGTCAGATCATTAATCGTTATTTTGTCCAACGTTTTATTCATAAGAAGCTTCTTAAGCGATGCTTCCAATGCGTACTTAGTAGTGTTGGGCACAATAATTCCCTCCATTTATCACTTAAGTTATGCTAAAATACTTTCTCAGCAGGAAGAGCACCTCTTCAAGATTAATAGGTTTTGCAGTGTGCGCATTCATTCCGCAATCCAGACAGCGCTGAACATCTTCCGAAAACGCGTCTGCAGTCATCGCAATAATCGGAATAGACTGTGCATCCGAACGATCACTCATTGCACGGATTGCTTCCGTAGCTTCATAACCGTTCATAACCGGCATACGGACGTCCATAAGAATCGCATCGTAATATCCCTCTTCGGCTTGTTTGAACTTCTCAACACAAATCTGTCCATCCTCCGCCCATTCAAGTTCCAGACCCACATCAGACAGAAGTTCACTTAAGACTTCCCAGTTAAGATCGTTATCCTCAGCAACCAATATACGGCGTCCCGACAGATCCACATTCTGCTCATCTTGAACTTCCTCAGATTCACCTACATTCATATATTTTTGCAATCCGTAGAACAAAGATGACTTAAACAACGGTTTGGAAATAAATCCATCTACTCCGGCTTCCCGTGCTTCCGTTTCAAATTCACTCCAGTCATACGCTGAAATCAAAAGAATCGGTACATCATGCCCAAGGCTCCGCCTAATCTCTCTAGCAACCTGAATACCATTCATTCCCGGAAGTTTCCAATCCAACAAGATGATCTGATAATCATCCTGCTTCCTGTGATGTTCTTCTACAAGTGCGATTGCCTTCTCTCCGCTGAGCGTCCAATCAGCCTTCACACCGATGTCTTTCAATGCATCTACTGTCGTCTGGCATAATAATTCATCATCATCTACTACCAGCATCTTCCATGCCGGCAGCACCATATCTATTTCCTTTATTTCCGCCTTCTCAAGATCGAGAATGAGGTGGAATTTCGTTCCTTTGCCAAGTTCACTCTCAACCTGTATTGTTCCCTCCATCGCATCAACAATGTACTTGGTGATCGCCATGCCAAGTCCAGCGCCCTCAGTTTTATGCACTCTCTTACTGTCTGCTCGCGAATAGGAATCAAATATCTTCTGCTGGAACTCTTTGTCCATACCAATTCCATTATCCTCAACTTTGATATGCGCCCTTATGTAATCCTCACCCTTCGGCGATTCCTCCTCAGACAACGAAAACCAAATCGTACCTTCTTCCTGCGTATATTTCACTGCATTGGACAGAAGATTAAGCAACACCTGATTCAACCGCACACTATCGCAATAAACACTTTCTACTTCTATGTTATCCACATGTACATTGAAAGTTTGTCTCTTACCGCGAACCTGAGACTGTACTATCCCGACAATTCCCTCAATCACCTCCGGGAGGGAAACCTGATCCATGCTTAACGTCATCTTTCCGCTCTCGATCTTGGACATATCCAGTACATCATTAATCAAGCCAAGCAGATGTTTACCGGATAAAGCAATCTTCTTCAAACAGTTTTGCACTTGTTCTTTGTCATCAATATGTGCCGTTGCAATAGCTGTCATACCCACAATTGCATTCATAGGAGTTCGAATGTCATGGCTCATGTTTGAGAGAAATTCACTCTTTGCCTTCGTTGCCTGTACTGCTATCTGACGGGACTCCTCCACCTCTTTAAGCTGTTGCTTGATCAGATGAAAATATCTGAAGAAAATCATTAGTAGTATAACGCATATAATTGCAAATGCAGAAAAAGTTGCCACTGTTCTTTTCTGGCTCAAACCATTGACCGTCTCATCTAAAACCCCGTAAGGCAGTACCGTGATCAAATACCACTCTGAACTTGCCAGCGCCGTACTGTATATCTGCTGTCTGTTCCCGTCAAATTGAAGGATTGCAGAATAGTTCTCTCCTGCCTCCATCGAAGTCCTCAAATTCTCGACAAACTCATCTGCCTCCGCTATCCTGTCCTCTTCATGTTTCGCCCGAATCAGGCAAAAATAGTCCGGACAATCTACCAACGAATCATGTATGATAAAACTACCATCTTTGCGGATGATATGAGAATGTACAAGTGCATCCTCTTTATCCATAGCAAGCATCGTAGTGATATACTCTGCCGGCATTGCAACCACCATTGCCATACAATTTTGACCATTACTCATAGGATACCGTGCATCCACACCGAATAGAACAATATCATTCCCCTCGGAGTCTACGCCGATAGCGACTTTTCTCTCTTTACGACGCAACGACGCGAAAAACGGATCTGGATCAGCAAGCTGTACCTGACCACCATATAACATCTGCAGTTCTCCCTCTTCGGAACAAAGCGCAAGATAGTCAAAGTCTCTGACGGAAACTCTATATATCAAATCTTCATATATTTCATCAATATTATCGTTGTCTGCCGAAACTACCTCAACCGCAGCCTCCGCCTGATCAAATTTGGAATTTATAATCGTCTGAAAATGAGCTGAGAGCTGATCGCTCATACCAGTCATATATAAATCACCTACAGCGTCAATCGTCTGCTCGCTTGCCCTGCCCATGTAAATACCTAATGTTAAAAAAACTATAATACTGATAACTATAAGACCTATAAAACTTCCGATTAAGAAATGTGTAGTTTTGCTATTTACAACATTCTTGTCCATTAGCGTCTTCCTTCCCCAAAAAACGAATTAAAACATGCTCAGTATTCCATTATATTGCACTATGATCACTCTCATATACAAATGCTTATTATACCATATTTCCCCACTAAAATGCAATATTCGGCTGACCGGCGTGTCGGATATTTGTATACTCTACAATATCTCTGTCCAGAGTAACTAAGTCATCAATTGACAAATCATGCACTGAACGATGCCCCGTCACTCTCGCAAAAGTTTCCAATTCTTTACGTGAAACATTGAGGTAATTCGCAACTCTCTGCGCGGCGGCGGATGTCTGCAGCCGCTCTCTGAGTTCCGGATTCTGTGTAGCCACACCCACAGGACAATTTCCGCTGCCACATATACGGTACTGCTGACATGCCGCCGCAATCAAAGCCGCACTGGCAACAGCGACAGCATCCGCTCCCATCGCAAGCGCTTTCGCAAAATCTGCCGATACACGAAGCCCGCCTGTAATAACAAGTGAAATATCCGAATTTACTGAATCAAGATATTTTCTCGCCCGTGACAGCGCATATATCGTCGGAACTGAAGTTGCTTCTCTCAAAAATAGCGGACTGGAAGCCGTTGCACCGCCTCTGCCGTCAATCGTAATAAAATCAGGCTCGGCAAATACACAGTACTCCAAATCGCGTTCAATGTTACCGGCTGCAATCTTAATACCGATAGGGCGCCCCTCTGATAACTCCCGCAGTGTGTTTACCATGTTACGCAAATCCTCTTTGCTGTTCAATTCCGGAAATTTACTGGGACTCTGAATGTCTTCACCCTGCTTTTTGCCACGAATCTCTGCGATTTCCGCCGTTACCTTTTCACCCGGAAGATGTCCGCCCATTCCCGGCTTTGTACCCTGTCCGATCTTAATTTCAATAGCATCAGATGAGACCAGATTATCTTTCGTCACACTATATTTGTTCGGAATATATTCGAATATGTATTTGTATGCCGCCTGCTTCTCCTCCGGCAAAATACCTCCCTCGCCGCTGCACATCGCAGTCTTAGCCATAGCTGATCCCTGTGCAAGTGCAACCTTGATCTCCCGCGATAACGCACCAAAAGACATATGTGAAATATAGACCGGACTGTCAAGCACCATAGGTTTCTTTGCATGTTTTCCGATCACAGTAGTCGTATCTACTGCCGCTCCGTCGTCTAACGGCGGAGGATTAAGCTGTGCTCCGAGAATAAGAATATCGTCCCACCCCGGCATCGGCATTCTGGTACTCATCGAACCGCCAATCGTTTTGCCGGTCACCGCCATCTCATGAATCTCTGCCATATAACGACAGGAAGAATCACGCCGGGCTGTTGCATCATCATAATCCAACTCTCCGCCGTATGATTTCTCAGTCCTATCCTCATTTTCATCAGATACTATTTGAAAACAGGATGCCGGCTGTTTACACACAGGACAGACATCCAGTTCGGAGAAAGGTTTCCCTTCCTTCTCTTCATCATAAATTGCACCACAGATACTACACTTATACACAGCCATAATACACCTCCGATTATTTGTCAAAATACAGTATTATTGTATGATAGCCCGAGATTGCATGTCAACACTATCTCCTGCCAAAATACTTTTCTTAATATTCTTTTGATATCTCACTCACACCACAACGTTCCATAAATTCCTGTAAGTCATTCTCACTCCGAATCAGCATGATCTCATCGAATTTGCCCGTTTGAAGATTCTTGAATCCTGCTACTTTCTCCCCATTACAAATGCTGCATTTCAATATCGGTTTCTGTGTCTCTTTGTCATAATCATAATGTACATTACATGACTTTTTCTTAAACATATGTATTTTCTCTCCTTCAATATTTGTATGGCAACAATTTCCTATAAAATAAAATAGTCAGAATAATCCGTCAGCTATTTATACATATATAATCTCTCTTTACATCTTTGTACCTTTCCCGTAAATTCCCTATATCTATTTTCTGAGGAAACACGGCTGCAAGAACTCCCCATAAACCATTTTTTACCTTCGGGTAATTGTCCATATATTCAACGAAAGGCATATTTCGCATCGCTTCAGTCTCTCTATCCAGACCGCTTCTGTATATTCCGTATTCAAGCGTATATTTCTTTGCCGTTCTGATATCTGTATCTAAAATAACCGGTGCAAAAACGGGCTGTCCGCCCACCAAAGTCAGTGCAATGGCAAGGTCAATCACCTTGCCATCTAATAAAATCCATGAATGATCGAAACAAAATGTTTCTGCCCGAACTTCCCCGATACAGAGTTTGACGTGATATCCAAGTTCGGATAATGCGACATACATGATGGAACACGCCGCATGACACGCACCTCGCCAGCGCTCATTTTGCATATAACTGAGCATGGAACATAGGAAGTTTGAGAGTCGCTCATCATAACCTTGGGCATGTATGGTATTTGCAATCTGATCATATTCATTTATATTTTTATGTTCCGGACACTCTTGTCCATTTATAAAATTTTTCATTCGCGACTGCCTGTTCTAAATACTTATCCAGCTTTTTTTTCCAGTGTGAGTCCCTTGTAGCTTACTGTTTTGTTATATACTTCTGTAACCTGCTTTGTGGTTTCTCAGGTATAGTATATAGCAATTTCCCTTTTTCTAATAAAGGTTTGAGAAATGTGCGTGTCATATAGGTTAAATTCTTATAGCCTATATATTCTGAAATTTCTTTTTTGGTTCTGGCTATTTTGCAAAATTCAAGTATCTTTCTTGCAACTTCATCCTGCTCGACTTGGTCACTGACTTGGTCACTGACTTGGTCACTGACTTGGTCACTGTTCATCGGACCGGACTTAAATGTCGCTGTATCATTCAACGGAATAATTGTCTTAAAAATATCTCCCTCTAAGAACTGCGGAACTCCGCCAGAATATAATTTTGTAAACTTATAAGTATTTCGCATACCCGAGCCCAATTCATCTGCAAGCCCTATTTCTCTAAACACTTTAGAAATTGCCGGATTCTTAGAAAACGGTTCAAATGTAGTCAAATCTAAATTTCCATATCCATGTGTTCTGTTACCGTTTTCTGCAAATATTCGCTCTTTCTCAATTACCATCTTGGCAACATAGCCACTGGAATAATCGCGATGAGCCAAACTATTAGATATGATTTCTCTCAAAATTGCATCTCTGGCGCTAACTGACTGCATACCTTCTAAAATAAAAGGATCATTCAAATGCTTCTTCGCAAATTCACTCATTTTGTCATAGCTATCTAACAGATTGGTAACAATCACATCTCTATCGTCATATCTGTCCAGATTCTGTACCCTAAAAATCATATCTGTTTTGTGTTGTGGAAGTGCTGACATAATTGTCGTATCTTTACCAAATAATAGAATCGCAGCAAGGGTAATCCCTTCTTTTCGACTCTCATGATCCAACAGAATAAGACCTGCACTCCTCAATATTTCCTCATCATCCATAGATAACCACGGATGATTGTTGTTTCTTACACGAGTCATTTTCCTCGCCCGCTCTATTAATTCAGGGCGAAGCACATCGATTCCCCATTCCGGAAATACCTTGTTAACAAAATAGGTTCCCTGCTTTCTTGCATATAATTTATAAACAAGTTCTTCATTATCTGTAATGTCAATATCTGACTCATTGTTTCTATCATAAATCCGCCCAGAGCACCTGCTTACCTGCGTGCCAACTGGTACATAAATATATAGAATTTTTCTTCCCTCGAGTTCATATTCTACTGGTGTCAAAAATAAAGGTGGATACATTTTATTCGTATTATTGATTGCAGTCACAAAATCTTTCTTCATTTTTTCAATACAGTCCGGCTTTATTCCAAGTATTTCCCCATTATCTTTTACACCTAAAAAGATCTGACCACCATCTCGATTAGAAAATGCACAGACACTCTCATAAACATCTTTCGTAATATCTTCTGTTGATTTTTTGAACTCAATTGTATGGCATTCTCCTCTGCCAATAATTTTAAGCAATTCTTTTTCGTTCAAATGCAATCTCTCCCTCCTGCATTTTCTATGATACGCAAGACGATATTATTATTTGTTGTTGCATATTCCTGCCCATCTAACTGCAATTTATTTGCTATAATATCTAGAATTATAGATTTTCCCGATGCATTATTTTCATACAATATCATAATTGGACTAAATAGAAGTAATTACTCTGTTTTCCTTGCAAATACATTATAAGGCTCTATATTAGGATTATTAACTGTTCGTTCTGATCTGAAATCAGCACACCATAAATCATTGTCATTCTTTCCTTGATGACTCAAAAGTATCTATAATTTTCAGCATCTCCTTTTTCACTTCCTTGAAGCCCTTTAATTTTAGTGTTTGGTATTTTTCATATAATACTTTTAATACTTCTGCACTATTTATAAACTTATATTTTCTCAAAAAAAACTCCATGTTTTTACCCAAAACACCATAGAAAATCATATTGAAATCTGTTTGGGAATTACACAATTCAAATATTTTTCTAATGGTCTCTATCTGTTCAAGAGAATAACATGCCTCCGTCAAAAGCTTTTTACATTCATATTCGCCAAGCCCACCTAAATACTTTACCTGACAATTTTTTATTATTTCAAAATCCCGGTTTGAAGTATCAAAAACAAATTTTGTAAGTAAGTCACCATACATATAACATTTTATAATGTTAGCTTCATTTACAAAGCTCAATAATTTATCTCTATCCTCCGCTATAGTCACTTCTCCCGGAATATATTTCGCATAGACAGACTCGATACTTCTGCCTCTTTGGGATTGACTAAATTTCCAATATGTATGTTCTACACTATCCGCTAATTTTTCCAATGTTAGCTTTTCTTTAGTTCCCATATTTATAATTTTCTCTTTAACTTTTTTAAGCAAATTGAAAAATACCACCTTAGACACTTCTGCAGAAAAATTATTTAATAATCCAATGCCTGGTACGGATAATTAAATCTGTGTATCGCTTCCATTTGGTAATTTACTTTCGTAACCATTTCTTCAATTACCAGATCCTGCAATGTCTGCATGATGCACTTGATCATCGTTAGCAAAGGCACATACACTATGATAAATGTCATCAGGATTCCATCCTGCTTTAAATTCAATTCTGTCGGATTCTACACGACGTTTGTTTAATAAGTCTTCAATACTGATTTCTAATTCCATTCAGATCACCTATATGTTCATAATTGTTATTCACTCAAGTCCTACTCATCATCCTCAAAAAGATCAGTATCTATTTTCTTCACCTTATATACGTATTCAGTGCTTACCCCAAAATCATACTCTATCATAAGCTGCGCAAGTTTCTGCCCATCAATAAGTATGATATGTCTTTCATCTGCATACTGTTTTGCATCTGATGAAAATTTAGCAGTTGTTACAAATAGCCCTTTTGCGTTCTTTTCCGGAATCGCTCCGCCGAACTTCTGAAGTTCAGGTCTGCCTACCGTTTTATCCATGTCGTACCTCTTCGCCTGAACATAAATCACATCAAAACCAAGCTTGTCTTGATACACGATTCCATCTATACCTTCATCTCTGCTCCTTTGCGTGACTTCGCCTCTTCCATATCCCATTTTTTCCATTAACTCAACAATAAGTTTCTCAAAAAATTCTGGCGTATTCTGATGTATTCTTGTAAGAAGTTCATCTTTAAGTACCTTGTTAAGTTCATTATGTACACGCTCCAATATTTCCTGTGGAGTTTCAGCGTTGCTGTCTGCGGTTATATCCACTTGATTATTACTTGTCTCACCATCTACAAATTCCACAAATGAGGGAAACATTCTAAGAGTGTCATTCGTAATTACATCAACCGTATTAAATATTTCTTTCCCCGCCGCGGTAATAACAAAATGTGCTCTTGATGGGCTTTCTATCAGTCCCGCCTTTTTAAGATATGTTCTACACCAACCAATACGGTTGCTGAAGACAGACTGTTTTCCATTAGATAAAAGTTCAGTAACATCGGCATCAGAAAGATTGAAATCTTTAATAACTTGATTTTTTATGTCAATGTATGGATGCTCTGCTCCATCCGATAATCCACGAAGGAATGATTTATACATTTCAAAATATTTTGGTACTGCCATTCTTTTTCCTCCCAGTAATTCATTTTTCTTTTGTCATATTCTACGTACACTGCCATCTGCTTCTTCTTATTGACTGGCAAATACATTCATCATGTATAATACCGTCAGAAGGTGTTGTTAATCTTCCATCTGTCATTTCCTCACCAAATTTGTCGAACTTATTCATAATAATCTTTTGCTTTCTCTCTGCTACTATCATATCATTCACCCGCTTTAAAATATTTGTTGGCAAAAGAGAACACTGCTTAAATCCATTTACACTCAATATTTAAAACAGACGGTGGCATACCTATAAATTGAACATCAAATTTCAAGCTGGGCTCAACCGTTGATTTTGCACTATGAATTCTGAAGCTAAGCTGCCATCCGTTATCCAGATACATTTCGACCGTATTCTCACTATTTGGTTTAAATTCTAAAGCTACCATTCTTGTAGGCAATTCGACAATAGGAACAGTAATTGCTGATATCTTTATTTTACCCGGTTTATTCAATGTATCATGCATATTAAATGTATGTATCAGCGTAAGTCGTTTGCTGTCCTTACTTACTATCTTGTAGTAATCCTTTGTACCAATGAGATACTCTATCATCTTACGGGGCATTGCCTTATCTTTTTTGTATGCCCTATTAACCTCATCCATAAAAACTTGTAATAACGGAATATATACTTTTTGATTTTTATTCTCTATCTCTGACCATTTTGTTCCCTTTTTCTTTTCTTTTTTGAGCATATCAAAAATCGGCTCTACTGCATCCCAATAATCATCACTACAAGGCATCCCAAACCACTCTTCACCAAAATCCAGTTTATAGCTGAGTCTGCTATGTTTTACTGCATCATGATTGTGCTTAATGCTTAATCCAATTTCCCACTGAATATCTTGTCTTTTTATTACGACATCTCTTACATCACCTTTAATTCCGGCATCATCTTTTTGAAATTCCAGTGTTAATTCATCTCCATCATCCTCTGTTAATTTTGGCTCCATTTCAAGTACCGCATCAACTGCAGAATTAGCAGATATCATAAATGTTTCCTGCATTTCCTCGTCCATTATTTTCCATGCTCTTTCATTTGCAATTAAACTTGAATTTCTCACAATGCGTGTCTTTCTTATCTCATGCAATGCTTTATATAACGTTTTCATCCATGCATACTCATAAGCCCGCCCTTGGTCATTACTTTTGGTACTCATTTTTTTCTCATTAACCTCCCTTGCATCAATAACTTCATCATCAATTTCAACCTCAGCTCCGTTACCTTCCAGATATTTTTTTATTGCACTGGCAATTTCATATGCAAGATTTACCGGAACAGCATTCCCAATCATTTTATAAGCTGTATTTGTATCTTCATAAATAAATTTAAATTCATCTGGAAATCCCTGCACTCTGGCGACTTCTCTGACTGTCATTCGTCGATATAAATTCTCTTTTCCCACAACAAAGCGGCAATCGTTAGTATCTACTTTTACCATCTTAGGCGCTTGCGGATGTAACTGACACTGTCTTCCAGATGCTTGTACAGTAAATGCCTGCTCATCCCATGCCTTAACCCTGTTTCTGCTCATAAAAATAGGAGAATATGCGCCTGTAAAATACTCATTATTATTGATTGCCCTTGAATTATGATGATTCTTTGGACCAGCAGGAACTGCTGTTTCTTGTAAATCCCAAATAATGTCTCGCAAAGTAATCTTCTTGTTATCATCTTTTGTAGAACCCTTAGGAAATCCAAAATTTATATTTAAGTCTTTTCTAAACCCAATATAAAATACCCGTTTCCGTTCTTCTGCAACCCCGTAATCCTTTGCATTAACTAGCGTAAACGATACATCATAACCTGCATCTTCAAATAATTGCAATATATTTTGTACCGCATCAGAATGCCTGTTAGCTAACATACCGCTCACATTTTCTGCTAAAAAAAATTTGGGTTGGAACTCTTTTAGTATTCTAATATAATCAAAAAAAAGTTGTCCTCTTGAATCTTTTATCCCTTTAAGAGCCCCAGCTTCTGACCAGGACTGACACGGTGGTCCACCGATAATCCCGTCTAGTTCTCCATCAATATATTGCTCAATATCTTCCTTTTTGACATTTCTAATATCTTTTTCAATAAGATGAGTTTTAGGATGATTTTCTTTAAAGGTTTCCCATATCGTTTTATCAAATTCATTTGCAACAGGTATTTCAAATCCCGCCCTTTCAAAACCTAAATCAAGCCCCCCACATCCACTAAATAGACTAACTACCTTCATTGTCACAATCTCTCTTTCATCATTTTAAATTTGACATTCTCACTTCGAAATACATTCATATAAAGGAATATCGTCGCACAATCACTCGAACATTTGTTCTATTTTCCTCAAATAATATCATATTTTCTTAGTTTCGTAAAGATTTTTTGTTATATACTCAAAAGCAAATTGAGATAAACCACCTCTATCTCTACCCATAAATACACCCGCAATCCGGTATCTCTTCCTCCCGGTAATTTATTTTTCTTTTCGCCTGACTCCCTACATTTTCTGTTGTACCGATCTCAGCATCCCTTCTCACAAGCTGGCACACACTTTCCACATGCACACTATGCCCAAACTGATCCACAGCCCGCACCCTCTTAAGCTCATACCCGCCCGCGCACAGCACCTTCAAATCCCTCGCCAGCGTCGCCGAATCACAGCTCACATACACGATCCGCTCCGGCTGCATGGCAATCATCGTCTCCAAACATTTCTCGTCGCACCCCTTTCGCGGCGGGTCCACCACGATCACATCCGGATGCTTCATCTGTTCGTCCGCCAGTCCTCTCTCATAAAACTCCGGCAGCACTTCCTCCGCCTTTCCAACAAAGAACTGCACATTCTCTATCCCATTGTCGCGTGCATTCTCCTTGGCGTCCGCAATCGCCTCCGGTATAATCTCCACCCCATAGACCTGCTTTGCCTTCTTCGCCATAAAAAGTGATATCGTTCCGATTCCGCAATACAAGTCCCACACAGTCTCATTTCCCGTCAGTCCCGCATAGTCCAGTGCAAGTCCGTAAAGTTTCTCCGTCTGTACCGGATTGACCTGATAGAAAGACAGCGGAGAGATTGCAAAGGATATCCCGCCAAGACTATCGTGAATCCTCTCCTGCCCCCACAGCATCCGAATTTCTTTACCCATGATCACATTCGTCTTCTCTGTATTGACACTGACAGAAATACTTGTCACTTTTCTCGAAAATTCAATCCCTGTCAGCTTCTCCACCAGCCGTCCCTCTTCCGGCAATTCCTTCCCATTGATCACAATACAGACCATAATCTCCCCGGACTGAAAACCTGTACGGATCAACACATGCCGCACCAACCCTGTGCCCTCTGTTTCACGATACGCGGTCACATGGTTTTCTCTCATATACTCCAGAACTGCCTCGAGTATATCCTGATTCTCCGGCACACCCAACGCACAATCGGTATTCGCTATGATATCATGCGTCCTGCCCGCATAAAATCCCGTAATAAGATTTCCGTTCCTATCATAGCCCACCGGATACTGCGCTTTATTACGATAGTGCCACGGCTCCTCCATGCCGATGATCGGCTCCATCACGGCATCGATCTGATCTGCCGGAAAACCACCGATGCGCAGCAGATGGTTGCGCACTTTATCCTGTTTATAAAAAAGCTGCCTCTCATAGCTCATCGCCTGAATCTGGCATCCACCGCATTGTCTATGAAATCCGCACTTCGGTTCCACACGAAAAGAAGAAGGTGTTATCACCTTCTCCACTCTCGCGTAACCATAATTTTTCTTGCACTTGGTAATCCGTACCTCGACCGTATCACCTATCACCGCATCTTTGACGAAAAGAGTATATCCGTCAACTTTACCGATTCCCTCACCGTCATTTCCGATATCATCTATCGTGACTGTGACGATATCATTCTTCTGATATTTTTCATACTTCATACGCCGCTATACTCCACCTGTTCTGCGCTGCATTCAAATCCTCAATCGGATCACTTTAAGTTCCTCGCCCGGCTTCAAATTCCTACTCCATCTTTGTCCCCCGAACATTAGACTCAAACAGTCTGTTATAGCCGAGCCATCCTGCCTCGCTGCTATTTTCCAAAAGTTCTGTGAAAGTCTCCATCTTCGCATCAGTATTATCGGCAAACGTCAATGCTACCGCCTCCACAATCGCGGGCTTTTTCGGTGAACCGAACTCGTACTCTCCGTGATGAGACAAAATACAATGCTTCAATTCATTGGCAAGTATCACCGGAAAACCATCGATTGCCTTGATCTTCTCTCCGACCATCTCACTGCCGATCACAATATGTCCGAGGAACTGTCCGTCGTCCGTATAATCATTCTGCGGGAAAAGCGACAATTCCTTCGTCTTACCAATATCATGACAAATCGCCGCTGTCAGCAACAGATCCCTATTCAGAACAGGATATTGTGTACAAAAATAGTCGCATAACTTTGCCACTCCCAGCGTGTGCTGCAGCAAGCCGCCCACAAACCCATGATGCACGGTTTTTGCCGCGGAAGACTGCCGAAATACCTTGATAAACTCTTCGTCTTCCACAAAGAAAGCCTGCAGCAGTTTCTTCAAATAAGGATTCCCGATACTGCCAATCAGCCCCAGCAGTTCACGCATCATATCATCGATCGGATACTTGCTGACAGGAAGATAATCCGCCGGGTCGTACTCACCTTCACTGCATTTACGGATACGTTTCACATTAACCTGAAATGCCCCTTGAAAACTCGTCACATCACCATATACTTCTATGTAATCCAGACTGTCAAAATCTTCTATCCCCGCATTGTTCGGGTCCCATATCTTGGCATCTACCGTTCCTGTCTTATCCTGTAGGATCACGTTGTCATAAGGCTTACCGTTCTTCGTAACCGCCGACTGTTTATGTTTACACAGATAGATGTCAAAAACTCTGTCTCCTTCTTTATAATCTTTGATATATTTCATAGCTGGTCTCCTTTACTGCATCGTTTTTATATCTGAAATTTTGTTGCATCATCTGCCATTATCTGCTTCCTATAATCCATCTTTACTCTCCGGCACCTTACCATCTGCCCAATGTCACCTCAGTGCTCATTTCACGCCCCTGTCTCATCAGTACAAATGTCAGTATGTCTTCCGGATTCGCATTATATAAAATAGTCAGAAGCTCATTATAAGATGCAACCGGCGTTTCATTGACCCGCACCACCACATCACCACTCTGGATTCCCGCCGCCATCGCCGGAGAATCCATCTCAATTCCTTTAATGTATGCGCCCAGCGGAATATTCAGTTCTTCCGCCGCCTCTTTAGGCACATCCGCGCCATGGATACCCAGATAGGTCCTTTCTTTGTCGTTGGACATCTTTTCGATCGTTCTCTTGAGCTCCGATATTCCGTAGGCAGTCAACAGATTACCCATATCATTGCTTGTATTTACATTATCGATGATTCCTATGACCATGCCTTTCAGATTGACAAGCACTCCTGTAGCATTGCGGCTCCCGTAGATATCAGTTGCAATCCTCTTATAAGCGGAATCCGGCTGATCGATCACCGTCCCTACGGAAGTTATCATCCCATAACATACCGAACCGCTCGTTCCCATAGGGCTACCAAGCGCGATCACAGGCGATCCGAGCAGACTGCTGTTATTGGAGCTGCCGAGAGTCGCAATATCTATCACATCCATGGTCTCTTCTTCTATCTCCACGAGGGGCACCGAGAGAATCGCCAGCCCCGTTGTGCTATCTTTCTGCACTAGCTCCGCATTTACCTTCGCCTGATCGCAGAATGTCACGATAAGGCTTTCCGCACCGCTTATCGTCCCTGCACTAACTAAAATCAAGATAGATTTACCGTTGTTCGCCACAATAATGCCGGATGCCGATGCCTCATTCTCATAGATGTCATTGAACCAATCCACATCCGAAACCACACTCGTGACAGTGACTACGGACCGTCCTGCTGCCTGTGCCAATTCCGCCAATTCCTCGTAGACTAACTGATAATCGCTTAAACCAAACTGTACCTGAGACAGCAATTCTTCGATCTGCTTGTCCTCCAATTCCGCCTGAACGATCTCCACAGTAGTCTCCGGTTCTTCCTCGACCAGCATGTCCTCCGGTTTCATCTCTTCGGTCACCGTCTCTTCCGGGAACTGAACTTCCTGCGTCTCCTCTTCTGGATACAGGCGGTTACTGATCACCGGTTCCAATACCAAGAAAGTGATACACGCCACCAGACCAAAGACCACAGCCATTGCCACTGTGATCAATGTTCTTCTCAGAAGCTTTTTCTTGTTGACCGGCTTTTGCTTGATCGTTTCACGCAAAAAATCCGGCTGCACGGGCGGCGTATACTCTGCCTGTTCCTTAATCGAATCCTGATTTATGCTGTTTTGTTCTTTATCCTGCTCTGCCATAGGCATTTATCCCTCTTATATCTTTTCAGCGCATATACTGCTTTCTAGTATATCTTTTTTCCTGTTTCTTGTAAAGAAAAGCCATGGAAAACTCATAGTAATTCCCTCTGTTTTATGATAAAATGCTCTAAGGATTACCATAATGATCAATATACCTTTTATTCTGATGTATAAGATCAAAGGATATAAATATTTTTGCAGTATTATATGCTTCAGTGAAAGGAACGAACCGACTATGAACAGCAAAGTTTTACGCGTTTTAGAATACAATAAGATTATCGACCGGCTGACACAGCAAGCTACTTCGGAACAAGGCAAAAAGTTGACCGCCGCGCTTGCCCCCATGACAGACCCGGAAGCCATCGCTTTGGCACAAACGGAGACATCCGATGCGCTGGGACATCTTTTTCGCAAGGGTTCTACTTCTTTTGGCGGTAACAAAGATCTTGGCATGTGCATCAAATCTCTTGAAGTAGGCAGTGTACTCTCTATTGTTGAGCTGCTTCGCATAGCGGCTTTTCTGGAGAATGTCAATCGCATTAAGACCTATGGAAGAAAAGAAAGAGACGATATCCCCGGCGATTCGTTAGACGTCTATTTTGACAGTTTAGAACCTCTCACACCGCTTGCAAATGAGATCAGAAGATGCATTTTGTCAGAGGAAGAGATCGCGGACGATGCCAGCCCGACACTAAAGCATATCCGGCGCAGCATGACGATCACCAATGACCGGATCCACTCTCAACTGACATCCATGATCAACGGTTCATACCGCACTTACCTTCAGGATGCGGTCGTAACCATGAGAAACAACCGCTACTGTATCCCCGTCAAGTCGGAATACAAGGGACAGGTACCGGGTATGGTACATGACCAGTCCTCCACCGGTTCTACCTTTTTCATAGAGCCTGCGGCTGTGGTAAATTTGAATAACGAGTTGAAAGAATTAGAGATAAAAGAGCAGGAAGAGATTGAAGTCATTCTTGCCGATCTTAGCGCACAGGCGGGCGGCTACACCGAAATTCTGTCTACCAATCAGAAGGCGATGACAACACTTGATTTCATTTTTGCCAAGGCATCCCTTGCTATGGAGCAGAATGCAACTATGCCGGTTTTTAACACAGAACACCGCATCCGTATTCGTCAGGGACGACATCCCCTTTTGGATAAGAAAAAAGTTGTTCCCATTGACATTTGGCTCGGTGAGGATTTTGACCTTTTGATTATCACGGGACCCAACACCGGCGGTAAAACCGTCTCCTTAAAAACTGTGGGACTACTGACACTGATGGGGCAGGCTGGGCTCCATATTCCGGCGGCAGACCGCTCCGAGTTATCTATTTTTAATGAAGTATATGCAGATATCGGTGATGAACAGAGTATTGAACAAAGTCTCAGCACTTTTTCATCCCATATGACAAATATCGTGTCTATTCTTAAGACAGCCGACATGGATTCGCTCTGTCTGTTCGATGAATTGGGAGCAGGAACCGATCCAACGGAGGGCGCGGCTCTCGCTATCTCTGTTCTGGATTATCTGCATAACCGCGGCATTCGAACAATGGCAACCACACACTACAGCGAATTGAAAGTCTATGCTTTGTCCACAAGCTTTGTGGAAAATGCAAGTTGTGAATTCAGTGTGGAAACTTTGCGACCCACCTATCGTCTCCTGATTGGTATCCCCGGCAAGAGCAACGCTTTTGCCATCTCATCCAAACTGGGACTGCCGGACCACATTATCGAAGATGCCAAGCGGCATATCACGGAAGATAAAGAAAGCTTTGAAGATTTGCTGACTGATTTGGAGAACAGTCGTCTGACCATCGAGAAGGAACGGACAGAAATCGAATCCTACAAGGAAGAGGTCAAAACTTTAAAGAAACAGTTAGAATCCAAACAGGAAAAGATCGATCAAGCCAAGGCACGCATCCTGCGCGAGGCAAACGAAGAAGCCCGTGAGATTTTGCAGAATGCCAAGGAAATTGCCGATGAGACGATCCGCACCTTCCAAAAAGCAGGCGCCGGCTCCTCCATCAAGGAATTAGAGAAATCCCGCCAGAAAGTGCGAGATAAGATTTCAGAGAAAAACGACAAACTGGCACTGAAAAATGACAAGCCGGCTCACAAAACTCTAAAGCCCAATCAGATCAGATTGGGAGACAGCGTAAAAGTTATCTCCATGGGACTTAAAGGTACGGTCAGCTCATTGCCGGATAAAAGCGGAAAGCTTTTTGTACAATGTGGTATCATTCGTTCGCAGGTCTCTTTGGACGACCTGATCTTGACGGAAGAAGAGACCATTAATACCGGCAAAATACAGCGTACTTCCTCTGGGAAACTCAAAATGTCTAAATCTTATACCGTTTCCACTGAGATCAATCTACTCGGTCAAACGGTAGACGAAGCGTTATCGGAATTGGATAAATATTTAGATGATGCATATCTTGCACATCTGCCAAGTGTCCGTATTGTCCACGGCAAAGGCACCGGTGCTCTGCGAAACGCAGTGCATAATTATCTTCGCAAGAATAAGATCGTCAAAAGTTATCGTCTCGGCGAGTTTGGAGAAGGTGACGCCGGTGTCACAATCGCGGAGTTCAAGGAATAGCCCATAACGGCATTGTCCGCTCTTTGCAGAAATTCATTACGCATTTATACTAAAAAGGAGCCAGATACACAAAAAGCAACATAGAAAAGGAGTAATCATGGTAAACAAACAGAAAATTTTAATTGTAGATGATGATAACAATATCGCGGAGTTGATCTCTCTCTATCTGACGAAGGAATGCTTTGAGACAATGATCGTCAACGACGGCGAATCAGCCCTCACCGCGGTGGAAAGTTTCGAGCCGAACCTGATGCTTCTTGACTTGATGCTTCCGGGCATCGACGGTTATCAGGTCTGCCGTGAGATTCGTTCCAAATCTTCCCTGCCCATTATCATGCTCTCCGCTAAAGGCGAGGTTTTTGATAAAGTTTTAGGGTTGGAACTGGGTGCCGACGACTATATGGAGAAACCTTTTGATTCCAAAGAATTGGTCGCCCGTGTAAAAGCGGTTCTTCGCCGCTATAAACCCGTCGCTGCGGAATCAAAGCCTTCTGATGTCAAAAGTGTGGAATATCCCGATCTGATCATTAATCAGACAAATTACTCCGTAATTTATATGGGTAAAACGATCGAGATGCCTCCTAAAGAATTGGAACTACTCTATTTCCTCGCCTCTTCGCCGAACCATGTTTTCACAAGAGAACAGCTTCTCGACCAGATTTGGGGGTATGAATATATCGGAGACACGCGTACTGTCGATGTACATATCAAACGTCTTCGTGAAAAAATAAACGACCACGAGAAATGGCGCATTGCTACGATCTGGGGTATCGGTTATAAATTTGAATCCAGATAAAAAATCGTCGCTTATCAGCGACGATTGAGAGAATGCTTCGCATTCTCCCCAATAATTTGCTTTGCGAACTCGAAGTCAGCCAAGGAATTTCCTATAACATAAAAAATTCACCTCGCAAACTCGAAGAACGGAATATATTATGAGAAAAACACTTTATCTCAAATTAATACTTGCCTATATCATTTTCGGTCTGTTCGGTTTTGTGGTGGTCGCTACCTTTGTGTCCAATATGACGATAGACCACTTGAAAAAGGAACACGCAGACGCCCTCTACAGAGAAGCCACGCTGATCGCAAACACTTATGCGACCGACCTTTACAACAATGAGGTGTCATTGGAGACCGTTAAAAAACAATTGGACTCTCTGGATACCTACCTAAACGCTACATTGTGGATTATTAATCCTTCCGGGCGTATGATCTTAGATTCCTCCTCTCCCCTGGACGTGGAGAATGAGATCATGATTGAAAACTTTGACCCGACCATCACTGAGGGTTCCTACTACACTATAGGCAATTTTTTTCATACTTTTGAGGAAGAAATGTTGAGCGTATTTGCTCCTATTACTTCCGACTACAAAGTCAAAGGATATGTGGTGATCCACAGTTCTATGAGCAGTATACAAAACGAGGCAAACAGCCTTCTCAATATTTCCTATATCATGCTGATCATCCTGTTTTTGTTATCGCTTATTATCCTTATCTTCTTCACGGAGATTGTCTATATTCCACTGCGCAAGATTACCGAGGCGACGGAGCAGTATGCCAGCGGCAATATGCATTATGAATTTACGGTGGAAAGTGAAGATGAAATGGGCTATCTGGCGGCAACCTTATCCTATATGGCCAGTGAGATCGCCCGCTCGGAAGATGACCAAAAGAAATTTGTGGCCAATGTCTCCCACGACTTCCGCTCTCCTTTGACATCTATCAAAGGATATTTAGAGGCTATGATTGACGGCACGATTCCGCCTGAAATGCACGAGAAATATCTCACGATTCTCTTAAATGAGACTGAGCGTCTACGAAAACTGACCAACAGTCTTTTGACTCTGAATAATTTGAATACAAAAGGAATCATGCTGAATAAGACTGATTTCGATATCAATAGAACGATCCGCAACGTGGCTGCCTCCTTCGAGGGGACATGCCGTGCCAAGACGATCGCCATCGAACTAGTACTGACCGGAGAAGAAATGTATGTCGTTGCCGATATAGACAAGATTCAGCAGGTGCTCTACAATCTGCTTGATAACGCCATCAAGTTCAGCCACCATAACTCTGTTATCAAGCTTGAAACATCAGAGAAACATAATAAAGTCTTTGTCAGCGTCAAGGATTCCGGCATCGGAATCCCGAAAGATGACTTGAAACTGATCTGGGACCGCTTCTACAAATCCGACCTGTCGCGCGGTAAAGACAAAAAGGGAACGGGGCTTGGTCTCTCCATCACCAAAGAGATCATCCGTTCCCATGGGGAAAATATCAATGTAATCAGTACGGAAGGCGTCGGCACGGAATTTATTTTCTCCCTGCCGAAGTCCGATATGGAAGATGAAGATTGATTTCTTATGTCCAGCTTAATCGGTGCAGTTCTCCTTCTGTCTGCATACCGTTAAAATGATTCTGTCTGAGCGCCTCATACAGAACGATTGCCACAGAATTAGACAAATTAAGAGATCTGATCTGATCCATCATTGGAATACGGATACAGGTCTCTTCATTTTCCACCAGAATTTCCTCCGGAATCCCGCCGCTCTCCTTGCCGAACATAATATAATCATCGGGTCCGAAATCCACATCCGTATAAACGCGTTTCGCCTTCGTGGTCGCCATCCATATCTTGGCATTCGGATGCTTTTCCTGAAACTCTTTATAATTCATGTATCTGGTAACATCCAGATGCTCCCAATAGTCCATGCCAGACCGTTTGATGGATTTCTCGTCAAGCCTGAAGCCAAGCGGCTCAATCAAATGAAGGCTCGTACCTGTAGCGACACAGGTACGGCCGATATTTCCCGTATTTGCCGGAATCTCCGGCTGATGCAATATAATGTGCATATTAATTCTCCAACGTTATTTTTCACTGCGCAGTCTCTGCACAAAATTCGCCAGCTTACCGATTGCCAGTTTCAGATTATCCAACGAATATGCATAAGATATTCTCAGGAAACCTTCACCACAATCTCCAAACGCCGTGCCGGGTACTACGGCTACTTTTTCTTCTGCCAGCAGCCTGTTAGCAAACTCCTCACTCGTTATCCCAAATTCCTTAATGCATGGGAATACATAGAATGCGCCGAAAGGTTCAAAACATTCCAGCCCCATCTCCTTGAATGCATTCATCAGATAACGTCTTCTCTGATTGTAAGCCGTCCGCATTTCCTGTACATCGCCGTCGCCGTTACGCAACGCTTCCACTGCCGCATACTGGCTCGTCGTGGGCGCGCACATAATGGCAAACTGATGAAGTTTCAGCATCTGCTCAATGATTGCCTTCGGTCCGCAGGCATATCCTAATCTCCAGCCGGTCATCGCAAAGGCTTTGGAAAAACCGTTGATGAGAATCGTCCTCTCCCGCATACCCTCAATCTCTACGATGGACACATGTTTCTCTTTATAAGTCAACTCAGCGTAGATCTCATCAGACATGACAAGTATGTCATGTTTTATGATTACTTCCGCAATCGCCTCAAGGTCTCCACGCTCCATGATCGCACCGGTAGGATTATTCGGAAAAGGAAGAACCAGAATCTTTGTCTTATCCGTGATGGCATCTTCAAGCTCCTGTGCCGTCAGACGAAACTCATTCTCTGCCTTTAACTCAATAATAACCGGAACGCCGCCTGCCATGATCGCGCATGGTTCATACGACACAAAGCTGGGCTGCGGAATCAACACCTCATCGCCCGGATTGATCACCGCACGCAGACCGATATCGATTGCTTCGGAACCGCCCACTGTGACAAGTACCTCATGCGCCGGGTCATATGTAACACCCTGTTTTCTTTTCGTGTAATTACAGATTTCTTCCTTTAACTCTTTTAATCCGGCATTGGACGTGTAGAATGTACGCCCCTTTTCCAGCGAATAGATACCCTCGTCCCTGATATGCCACGGTGTATCGAAATCGGGCTCACCTACGCCGAGAGAAATCGCGTCGTCCATCTCGCTCACAATATCGAAGAATTTCCGTATGCCGGAAGGTTTTAAAGCTACTGTTTTATCCGATAACATATTTCTCACGGTGTCACCTTCTCTCTGGTATCTTCATGCTTCTTAGTCAGAATTGTGCCGTGGTCTTTATATTTTTTCAGAATAAAATGTGTTGCCGTGCTCAAAACGGAATCCAACGTCGATAACTTATCGGACACAAAACCGGATATCTGTTTTAACGATTTACCCTCCAACGTGACGAGCAGGTCATAACCGCCTGAGATCAGATACACGGAAGTAACCTCCGGATATTTATAGATCCTCTCCGCAATGTTATCAAATCCCTGTCCCCGCTGAGGTGTCACACGCACCTCGATAAGCGCTGAAACTTTCTCGATAGAAGTCTTCTCCCAATCGATCATCGTATGGTATCCGCAGATAATACCTTCTGCTTCCAACGTCGCCAGTTCGTTGACAACATCTATCTCCTCCACGCCTAATATGACCGCCAGCTCTTTTAAGTCTATACGGCTGTTTCTCTCTACGATCGCTAATAATTCTTCTCTCATGATAATCCTCCATTCTTATATGTAATAAATCTGATCTGTCTTCGGTCTGTCCAGATACCGCTTCTCATCTTCATTATAAATTACGCGGTCATTACCGTCCGTTGTTCTTCCCACAATAACTGCCGGAATATTCTCCCGCTTTAATGCCGAAGCAAGCTTTTCTCCGTCATCCGCCGCCATGATCAGACAACCACCCGACAGCAGTTCATAGGGATTTAACTCAAAAAATTCGCAGATCTCTATGGTCTCCTGCTTTACAGGTATTTTCTTCAAATCGATTTCCAGTCCAACGCCTGCCTTCTGTGCCAGTTCCCACAAGGCTCCGAAAATTCCGCCTCTTGAAACATCGTGCATCCCGCAAACGCCGGACTTCATGGCGGTGGCAGCCTCCGGTATAACGGACAAGTATTTATCGTAAGCCGCTGCTTCCTCCACCATACGCACCGGATATCTCATACACAGTTCTTCTTTCCGCTCTCTGGCAAGGCGTATCGTTCCTTCTAACCCGATCCACTTGCTGACCAAAATATCCTGACCGGCTTTTATTCCCCGCGATAAATCCACCTCTCCGGCGTGGCGCTTACCTACTCCCGTCACTGTCATGATCGGTTCTGAGATATTTGGAAGGACTTCCGTGTGCCCGCCGATAATTTCTACGCTGCAAGTCCGACATATTTCTTCCGCCTGCGCCATTTGAACCTGAAGTTCGGATTCCTCCGTCTGCTCCGGCAGTACGATAGTGAGCATAACACCCACCGGCTCTGCACCCGCCGCCGCAATATTATTTAAAGCCATATGTATCGCATATGTACTGATATCCTCGATCGGCGCGGTCACGGGCGTAGTGCTAAGCACAGTATCATATCCTTCTCCAAACGATAAAATGGCGCAGTCTGTCCCTACACCTGCGCCATCTGTCACTTCTTCCCTATGTGTCTTAATCTTTTTTAACACGGAACGTTTCAATACGTTCTCCGATATTTTGCCTTTTCTCATGACTTTGCACCTAACTGTGATAAACGATCTATTGTGCCGGTGGCTCCGCCGGAGGAGCCGGCTGTGCCGCCGCTTCTGCCGCTGCCGCATCTGCTGCTGCCTGTGCCGCCGCTGCATCAGCTGCCGCCTTGTATGCGCCCGCTACCGCCTTTACTTCATCTATACTGTTAGTTGCTACTGCAGCCATAATGGCATTATATGCCCCTTCATCCGCCGTTGCAACGCCAACCGTTGCGCTTCGCGGAGCTTTCATATAAGAACTGCTGTTGATCTGCTCCCTGCTGATCTCCACACCATTCTCACGAACGACCTTCCATAACTGTGCTTTATAACCGATATGCGCCGACTGTACCGAGCAGTATCCTACCGGTAAAGATTCATCTGTATAGATCACTTCTGTATCAGGCACAGTCTTCTCCAATACAACACTCTCAAAGGTAACTTCACGACTGCTGTCTCTCGTCTCCACACCGTAGATCGTAAAAGTAATCTGCTTATCCGGCGTTGTTGTTCCTTCAATATAAATCGGATATTCCGTATTATTCTTAAACTTAAAATCTTTGCCCGAAGATTCTGCTATTGCAGCATCTGCAGACGGATTGACATAGGTAACGATCATGGAGTGGTTGTATCTTTCAGTCACTTCCAGCTCGGACAATAAGACAGCATTATACAAAGTAGTTGATACTTGGCATATTCCTCCGCCAAGACTGTCTACTACCTGCCCATTTAAATATGATCCTGCCATATAATAACCGTTAGCTTCCGTAAACGGAGATACCGCCTCATATGCAGAGAACTCATCACCCGGATACAATGTCGTACCATTGATCAGATTGCAGCCGTTAGCCACATTCGCACTTCTGGAACCACCGGACGTAGAATAGCTGGTCGTAAAAGTACCCAACACATCTTTCACCTTAGCAAGATCCTCTGCTTTGCCTGCCGGTTCATCTACACCGACCACCAGATCAACACTACAGCTTGTACCGTTCCAGTCGCCTGTCAGATAATCGTACACTGCATCCACAGAAGCTGCCGTATCAACCATGATACCTGACTGTCCTTCTGTAATCTCAAATCCGGTTTCTGTCTTTGTCAGTGTTGCATTAACTGCTTCCTGATTGTATTGCTCTGCATTTTCTTCAATAAGAGATTTTATCTTGCTCTTATCGAAGTCAAAGCTTATCGAATATACTTTATTCCTATACTCTAAATCTTTCAGTTCCTTATAGCATTGCAGGATATCACCATCCCGACCGAAATTCGCAGCTTCGTCAAGAATAGTATTGTTACCCCATCTTAATCCGAGTTCCGAGGCCGTCGTAACGATGGTACCACCGTCAACCGCATTCAGTGTAATCTGCGCATCACCAAAAGATTTAACATACTCTTCTATCTTGCCTTTGGCCTCGGTAGTCGTCATACCGGACAAATCGATGTCGTTTGCATAGATACCTGACTGAATTTTATCTTCTTTCGCACTGACCGGCATCGTAATAACTGCCATTGCAGCTATCATCAGTGGAATTGCCATAGACAATTTTCTCATGAAAAACCGTACCTTTCCACCGCGCTAAATTGCCTGCACGGAAAATTTGTGATAAAATAAACTGATCTTTCGGTTATGCCACTGCCGAGAGCACGAGCGGAACAACCATCGCGATCACTACGATTATAATAATAATTGAAGAAATAATCTTCCTTTGTTTCCTGTTAAACATAGAAAAAACCTCCCACTTTCTGAAAGGATATTATATATGAATTTGATAATTAATGCAAGCGTTCTCATAGGTTCTGCTATAATTGCCCTGTATCTTATGCGGTCCAAAAAAAACGAGTCCTCCTCTAGAGAAACTTTCTGGGAAAAGGAAGTGCGGGCAAACAGCACCAGGCGTAAACCCCTGGATGATCTGGACTATATTAAACTGTCCGCAGAAGACTTCCCGATGACACTGCTAAATGACATCCCCAAGGCCGAAGATTACAAACAGATCATTCAGTCATTGAGCGAACTTCCTATCGTTAATTTCACGGGAATCACCAACACAGAATTGAAACTGCGCTATGGCGCCCCCAATATTGACCTTTTGATGAGTTACGACCAGAACTATACTCTTTTAGTCCGCACTTTGCAACAGTGGGCGCAGATGCTCTATGATGCCGGCTATATTGATGAGGCACGTCGTATGCTGGAATTTTCCGTTTCCACAGGAACCGATGTGAGCGCTACCTACCGCCTTCTCTGCCAGATATACAACGAGCAGCATACCCCCGAAAAAATCGGCGCACTCTACCCTGTCGCCGAAATGTTAAATTCTGCCATGCAGAAAACTATCGTCCGTATTCTGCAAGAAGCCGATCGATCCGCCGACTAGCTTCGCTGCGGGTCAGCTTCTCAATATCATAATCTATTATCAGTTTATGCTTGTCTACCAGTTTATATAACTGCTCTTTTTGCGGTATCGTAATAGGCGTATCTCTTTTTGCGTGGTAACATAATTTCTTCGGTCGAAACAGACTCTTATCTCCTTCTGCCTCTTCTTTCTCATAAAATAGTTCCGTCAGCTTCCGATATAATTCTACTGTCGCCTTCGCATCATGTAGCGCCCTGTGCGCATTGTGACAGATTCCGTAATACTCGCACAGATATCCCAGACTGCGGCTCTCTAAGCCCGTCAGATATTTGCGTGCGATTTTTAATGTATCGATCCCGTTTCTCTCAAATGACATTCTGCAGTTGACTGCCGCTTTTTTAAGAAAAGAATAATCAAACATAATAGCGTGCCCTAAAAGCGGTTCATTCCCCATCATTTCAAATAATGCCGGAAGAATCTCCTCAATCATCGGCGCCGATACAAGCTGTTCATCTCTGATTCCTGTCAGCTCTATGATACGCTCCTCCAACGGTCTGACCGGATTCACAAAAGTCTCCCACTCCTCCACGACCACATTATCCTCAACCCTGACAACGCCTATCTCAATAATCTTATCCGTCTTAGGGTTCAACCCCGTGGTCTCTAAATCAATACACACATACGAGTCTGTCATTTTCTCTCCGATCAATAATCCACACTACATTCCGTTACAGGCATAATATATCTTTCCATTATTTTCAAAATACTTATGCTGCGCATACCAACTATTACCAGTATAACACATTCAGCTGGCATTGAACCTTTTTTCTCATAATATCACAGCTTTTGCCAATATGTATAAGACCCGCTTCCCCACAGATTTTAGATATCGTGAAATTTCACGCCATTTTCGGGCTATAAATTAACGAAAAGAATAATTTCCATATTTAGTATTACGGAAATACAGTATCTACAATATGTTGCCTTTATTTCTCTTTTCTTACTTTTTTTGCATGGTATTGTCCCAAAATATTCCATTTAGAATATTCTTATTAAAAATTGGAATATTTTTAAAAGAGAAATAGCCTAAAATAACAAGAAGGATACGTAGATGAAAACAAGAATCAAGGAACTTCGATTGGAAAAAAATTTAACACAACAGACTCTCGCTAAAAGCCTAGGAATCAATCAAACTACATTAAGCAAACTTGAAAATGAATCGGCTATTCCCGATGCCATGCTTTTAATCAGTTTATCAAATTTCTTTCATGTCTCTACAGATTATATCCTGTATCTTTCCGAAGAGCGTCTGAGTGCAGATTCATTATTGGCAGACAATATGCACCGTCTTAAGAAATATCAGCATCTTATCTCCCTATATCAGAAAATGACTCCAAAACAACAGAAGGACTTTTACAACTTTCTTTGCAGCATACTGGACAACAACAAGAATATTTAGCATAGCTATTTCTTTAGATATCTGCAGCATAATGGCATTCATATCGTTATCCTATAAACGTCATATGTAAATTTACTGTATTCATCATCACATCATTTGTCAGATTTTCCATTATAATACAGCATTTCTAACAGATTGACAGACCATCCCTACAAATAGAAAATATGCTTTTTCTGTCATATCTGATCTTCGTGACTTAGTCTTACGGCTGAGCACGTCTAAAAGGCGGAATCTTACGATTCCGCCTCATTTCTGATAATACTTAATAATGTCCTATTTATTTAAGCTTTCCGCAAACCTGTCAAACGCCGCCTGACCCTCCTCGGTTCTCTTATACACACCGGCATCTTCCAGGACCTGCATAAACACATCTCCGATCTCCTTATGCAGAATATCCATAATATTGTCCTGTGTGATATCCTGATACTTAGGAAGAAATTCCTCTACCCAATCGGCATGTTTCTCCAGTACTTCGTCTTTACGGATATCCGCCCCAGAGAGAATCGCTTCCGCTAACTGCTCCATCTCATCTTTTAATCTGGCAGGCAGCACCGCCAAGCCCATCACTTCGATCAGACCGATATTTTCTTTCTTAATATGATGCAATTTTGCATGAGGATGATAAACACCAAGCGGGTGTTCTTCCGTAGTAATATTATTACGAAGAACTAAATCTAACTCAAATTTATCTCCCCTTTTTCTGGCAATAGGCGTGATCGTATTATGAGGCTCACCGTCTGTCTCGGCATAGATGAATACCGACTCGTCTGTATATCCTCTCCATGCGTTCAAGATCACGTCTGCAAGAGCAATCAGTCTGTCGGAATCCTGAGACGCGATACGGATCACCGACATAGGCCAATTTACGATTCCCGTCTCCACATCCTCAAAACCTTTAACTGTGAAAGTTCTCTCTACGCCCGCTCTCGCCATAGCAAACTCATAATGTCCGCCCTGAAAATGATCATGGCTTAAAATAGAACCGCCCACAATCGGCAGATCCGCATTGGAACCTACAAAATAATGCGGGAACTGCTTTACAAAATCAAACAGCTTACAGAAAGTATCGTGCTCGATCTTCATCGGAATATGCTTGGAGTTGAATACGATACAATGCTCGTTATAATATACATAAGGAGAATACTGGAATCCCCATCTGCTTCCGTTGATCGTCACCGGAATGATTCTGTGATTCTGTCTTGCCGGGTGATTTATACGCCCTGCATATCCTTCATTCTCAATACATAATAAACATTTCGGATATCCGCTCTGTTTTGCATTCTTGGCTGCGGCAATCGCCTTTGGATCTTTCTCCGGTTTCGATAAATTGATCGTGATATCCAGATCACCGTATTTCGTCGCTGCAACCCACTTCTGATCTTTTTTGATACGATATCTTCTGATATAGTCCGTATCCTGACTGAGCTTATAGAAATAATTCGTAGCATCTTTTGGATCGTTTTTGTATTTTGTCTCAAAAACAGAGATTACCTCGCTCGGTCTGGGCACCAGCATACCCATGATCTTCGTGTCAAATAAGTCTCTGTACACGATGCTGTTCTCCGTCATGATCCCATGCTCATAGGCGTAATCCATCATATCGGAAAGCACATCTTCCAGTTCATCCTCACTCATTGTAACACTATTGTCACTTTCCTCCAATTCATCTAACTCGAAAAGTTCCAACAACTTGTTGGTCGTATATATCTTATCTGCCTCTGTGATCAATCCGGTCCGCAAACCATACTGTACCAGTTTCTTGATATTCTCCTGAATCATGACTTCTCTTTCCTCCGGCTCTTCATTTCTCGTTGTTTTCCTGCTTGTCACACACTTACTCTGATCTGCCATCTATATTTTTCTAAATGTCTGCTTAAAGTTTACTCGGTCCATCACCAATCTCTACCACATAGAAATCAGCATTTTTACCGACACGTTCCTTATATGCCGCCCCGACTTTCTCCTTAAATGTATCAATCGCCTCATCGCGCACGATGCTGACCGTACAGCCGCCAAAACCGCCACCTGTGATACGGGAACCGATCACGCCATCGATCTTCCAGGCTTCCTCAACCAGCACGTCGATCTCCTCGCAGGAAACCTCATAATCGTCTCTCAAAGATACATGAGAAGCATTCATTAACTCTCCGAACAGCTTCAGATCATTGTTCTTCAACGCCTCCACCGCACGGATCGTTCTCTGATTCTCATATACCGCATGTTTTGCTCTTTTGACGCACACTTCGTCTTTAATAATGGATTTGTTTTCTTCAAACTGCTCCTCAGAAAGGTCTCCCAGCCCCTTAATATTTAAGACTGTCTGCAGTGCTTCCAACGCCCTCTCACTCTCGCTTCTTCTCTCATTGTACGCAGAATTTACAAGAGAATGCTTCACATTACTGTTTGTCACTACGACTTTTGCACCATCTAATACAAGCGGTGCATATTCATAGGACAGATCCGCCGTATCCAAGAAAATAGCATGATCTTTTTTACCCATTGCAGAAGCAAACTGATCCATAATACCGCAGTTCATGCCATTGAAATTGTTCTCAGAGTACTGTCCAATCTTAGCCAGATCGACATTTGTCACGTCAAATCCGTACAGATCCTTAAGGAAATATCCTGTCACCACTTCCAGCGATGCGGAAGAAGACAAGCCTGAGCCGTTAGGAATATTTCCGTTCAGCACGATATCAAGACCACAGTTCATTACCATGCCTCTGCCCGCAAAAGCCCACATAACGCCCTTCGGATAATTCGTCCAGCCCGCCGTATCAGATGGTGTCAGATCATCCAGACTGCTCTCGATCACACCTAAATTTTCAAAGTTCATTGAGTAAAAGTTTAACTTTCTATCCGCTCTTTTTCTGACTGCAGCGTATGTGCCGATCGTCAGCGCACAGGGAAAAACATGTCCTCCGTTATAGTCCGTATGCTCACCGATCAAGTTCACACGTCCCGGTGCAAAATAGACATTTACACCTTGTACATCCCCGTAAAGTTCCTCAAATTTCTTTAATACGATCTCTTTCATGCCCCATTCTCCTTCCCAGAATTTCTATCTTTTTGTTATAACATCTCTTTATCTGCATCTTATACGCCACTCATCATGCGCACTCGGTTGTTCACACTTAATTATCTACTGCTATCATATTAAAAATTGTTCTTTTCTTAAATATCTCTTTGTTAAATAAATCTGTCAAAATGTTATCAAACACTTTCATTCAAACTATTGATCTGATTGATAAAATCTTCAACCTGCTTTAAATGCTCCTTATTCCGCCTTGTCTCTCCCTTTTGCATTTCCTTGCGATATGCTGTGGGCGACATCTTCTTCATCTGCTTAAAAGCCTTGGTAAATACAAGCGGATCATGATATCCGCACGATAATGCGATACTCTCTATAGGCAGCGCGGTGAGCTGTAGAAGCTCCGTCGCTTTCGTGATACGGAAAGTAGTCAGAAACTGCTGTGGTGACATTCCCATGGAATTCTGAAAAAGCGTATATAGGTAACTGCGGTTAATGCAGACATAATTCGCCACATCCGTTACTTTGATTGGATTGCAGTAATTGCTCTGAATAAAAGAAACCGCCTTGCGCACATATGTGTTTGCCCTGTCCACTTCATTCTTCTCTGCAACCTTACTGCCCTCCGCTATGATGGATAGGAATACGCCCAGCTGTCCGTTACGGCGCAGGTCGTTGGAGAGCCCAAAGGTATTGTGCTCCATCATGTCTTTCACGATCTGATACAATTCCTCCGATGCATCTGATTTGAAAACGGGCTGTCTGACAGACAGCCCAATATTGTTGATATACTCCGCAGCCTGCGCGCCGCTGAATCCCACCCAGACATAAGTCCACGGGTCATTTTCATCCGCCTGATAAAACGCCAGTTCATCCGGCGTGATCAGGAATCCGTAACCCGCTTCCAGCGGATACTCTTTGCCGCCGATAGAAAATCGTCCTTTGCCGCTTAATATATAGTGTACCAAATAATGTGGTTTTAATGCCGGTCCGAAACAATGCAGTCCTTCCGTCCGCGAAAGCCCGCAGCAATTCACATACAAACTTCCCGTCTGTTCTCCGGCAAATTCTAACTTATACGCTTTTTCCATATGCTAATCGTCTGCCTTCTCCTGCATTTTTTCTTTTAACTCTCTGCGCCACAGCAAAGTCTCATTTTTACAGAGATCATAGTCAAACCGTCCCATCGACTCACTCACGGTCCGCATACGCTCTTCCCAACTATCTGTGAAGTCATACTCCGTCAGCCGGGAAATAATCTCCTCAGCGCGAATAGAATCATACATATTCACACTATCCAGCAGCTCCCCTAATAAATCAATCAGTTCCTCGTCATCGACAGGCTTCTTCTCATTCATTTCCTCCTGCACAGTGTGGTACGGCATGATAATATGATACAATGCTCTGTACATAGACAGTAATGCCGGTGTTCTTGCAATGATCGGTCCCCACTCTTCATTCTTACCGTTAGCCTCCAGATCCTTAGCAAGTTCCGATAACTCCAGCGCACCTATAGATTTGGAAGTACTTTTTAAAGAATGCACCTCGATCGTATATGTATCAAGGTCTCCCTCTTCGACGGCTTTTTCTATAACATCCGCTTTCTCCTCTATGGTATCCATATAATCGGATAAAACCTCTCTATACAGGACCGCATCCTCACCGGAATAATTCATTCCTACTACCACATCTATTCCTTCCATCTGCCATAACAACGGATTGACTTTCGGATTCGTTTTCAAATCGGAGGACTTTTCTTCTCTAAGCGCCGCCTCGGAAGCGTCTCTATTGGATATAATCTTATCCTCCGGCAGCCATTTGCGAAGCGTTCTATCCATAGTGCGCATCTCAATAGGCTTTGCAACGAAATCATTCATGCCTGCCTCCAGAAACATCTCCTTGGCTCCACGCACGGCATTAGCAGATAAAGCTATGATCGGCATATTACGAAAACGCTCCCCATCTAAACTGCGAATAATCTTAGTCGCTTCCACTCCGTCCATCTGGGGCATCATATGATCCATGAAGACCAGATCATAGACCCGATTCTGTATCATTTCTATTGCCTGTTTCCCGCTGTCCGCCATCTCTATGCACATCTTATACGGGCGCAAAAGCCCTTCCGCCACCTTCAGATTAACTTTATTATCATCTACAAGCAAAATTCTTGTGGTGGGTGCCGTAAATGTCGTCTGACGACCTTTCTTCTTGCGATTCTCTCTATGTACGGCATTGTCTTCCTTCTGAAACGCCGGCGGCTGCGCAATCTGTGGATCTGTCTCAATACAAGGTCTGGAATCGATCACTTCCTGCCTGACCGTAAACGTAAACTCCGATCCCTTACCCATCTCACTTTTCGCCTGAAGCGTTCCCTGCATCAGTTCAACCAATCTCTTGGAAATGGCAAGTCCAAGCCCGCTTCCGCCTTTGGCGCGGCTGCTGTTACCGTCAGCCTGTTTAAACTTCGTAAAAAGATCTTCGAGCTGCCTCTCCGACATACCGATGCCAGTATCCGTCACACAGACTTTGAGGTCAATCTTACTGCTCTCTCCGTCAACCGGTATAGATTCCACCTCCATACGAATCGTACCTTTCTCGGTATACTTGGCGGCATTACTTAACAGATTCAACATGATCTGTTTGATACGCATACCATCGCCCTTAAGACGTGCCGGAATGTCCGGGCTCACATTCACCAGCAGTACCACCGGTTTTTCTCCAAGCATGACCTGAATTACATTCACCGTATCGTGTACGAGCGACGTAATCTCATATTCCTCCTCGGTAATCTCCAGATTACCGGAATCTATCTTCGTGATATCCAGAATATCATCGATAATAGATACCAAATCTTCTCCTGCCGCGCGGATATTATACAAATACTCCTTCTCCTGATCCGGAAGAGTATCGTTTCGAAGCGCCAGCTCCACCATGCCTGTGATCGCATTCATCGGCGTTCTGATCTCATGACTCATGTTTGCCAGAAAATCTGCTTTTGCCTGCGCAGCAGCTCCCGCCTCCCGTGCTTTCTGTTCTACCATGCTCTGTATATTCTGTTGCCTTTTGATCAACATGATCATCAGAACCTGTACCAGATACACGCTGAAAATACGAATCGTAATTGCAATCGAGCTGTCACGCGAAGTAAAATTCTGCCATTCGCCCCGAAAGAACAATTCATATATAACGAAAAATGTACTAAGTCCCAGCATTAAATAATTAGCTTGTAAAATATGATAAAAAGAGATCAGGCAGACCGCCGCGCAAAATACAGTAAAAACTTCTGTAAACTCGCGGAGCATCACGCCATACGCAAAGATATTGATAAAAGTAAGAACAGAAACCGTGTACGCCTGAATCTCTATTTTGCCGCCATTCATCTTCAAAATGAAGAGACTTAAAATAAAACTCGCAAACGGTATGAACAGCCATCTTATATCTGTATCCAGATAGATAATAATAGAAGTAAAATATAATAAATAGAAACAAAAAGCCCCAAACAAATACTTTGGAGCTTTGTCATTTTCATTTCCCCACATATAACAATTCCTCTTAGTATTATTTTGCAAATGCCTCCTTCATCTTTGCAAGCAGTGCATCCTTTGCCACAGGCTTAATGATATATCCCGCAGGCTTTAAAGAAAGGCATTCCATGACTGTGGTTTTGTCTGTCTGACCCGTCAGGAAATAGACCGGAATATCCTTTGTTGCTTCTCTGCTCTTAATGATCTTAAGAACAGCCGCGCCGTTAAACATGGGCATCATATAGTCTAAGAGAATCAGATCCGGCGTATACTTTAACAGGAAATCAACCGCTACTTTACCTGAATTTACCACTGTGACCTTATACTGATCCTGTAAATAGTAACGCAGTGTCTTTAACATATTCAAGTCATCGTCTATAATAAGAATATGTTTTCTGTTGGAATCTCCTGTCTGTTCTAAAATAACTTTTTGTTTTTCCTCCATGCCTTCACCGTCCCTTCACATTACAATCTGTGCTAATGCAGTCTGTACTATATATAGTTATTTTATATTGTACCATTAAATATAATTTGTTTCCATGGTTTTTTGCAGGTTTCCACGTTAGTGTGACATGAAAAATTAATTGCAAGAATTCAAAGTACGGAAGCTTCTAACCGAATTGAAGGAATTGTTACAACCAGTGCCCGGCTGAGACAGCTTGTAGAAAACAAGACTACACCAAGAAATCGGGACGAAAAAGAAATTCTTGGCTACAGAAATGCATTGAACATCATCCATGAAAATCATGCATATATCTCAGTCACGCCTAATTATATTTTGCAGTTGCATAGAGAGTTACTAAAACATACAGCATTTTCATATGGCGGGAAGTTTAAGACCGCGCCTAATGAAATAGCCAAAACGCTTTCTGATGGTACAAAAGAAATAGTATTTACCCCATTGGAACCATATGAAACACCAGATGCTGTTGCTTCGCTGTGTGAGACTTATCAAAAGTCTATCGGCAAGGGAATCATCGACCCGTTAATCCTTATTCCATGTTTTGTTTTGGATTTTCTCTGTATTCATCCGTTTAATGACGGAAATGGCAGAATGAGCCGCCTCTTGACTTTATTGCTGCTGTACAAATGCGGGTATATGGTAGGTCAGTTTATTAGTATCGAAAAAGCAATTGCAGATACAAAGGAGAGCTATTATGACGCTCTCGCGCTCTCGCGCTCTCCGGTTCCGCATGGCATGAGGATGAAAATGATCCAAAGGCATTTATCAAATACATGCTGGGCATCATTCTCTCTTGTTATAGAGAATTTGAAAACAGAGTTGGATTTGCATGGCAGACCGGTGCAAAAAGCACCTCTTACGACATTGTAAAACAATACGTCTCTAACAAAATCGGCACCTTTACAAAGCAGAATGCCCTCATCGCATGTCCCAGTCTTGGCAGTTCATCTGTTGAAGCTGCCCTTAAAAAACTTGTTTGTGAAGGAGATGTTGAACGTCTTGGTGCCGGGCGAAAGACTCATTATGTCAGACGTAATCCCTAGCCAAGATATTCTTTCGCAAATATTCACTTAATAAAAGCATCAAACAAAAAAACCTCATAATCACCACGAATGCAGTAATTACAAGGTTTTCTTGTTAAAATGCCCAGAACCGGAATCGAACCAGTGACACGAGGATTTTCAGTCCTCTGCTCTACCAACTGAGCTATCTGGGCATCTCACGAAGTGGCTGCACAACGCCACCTGCAAATTAAAGTGTACTGTGCAGCCGTTAAAAAGTCAAGGCATTTGTTTTCAAATAAATTTTATATTTAATTTATTTTAAATCTACTCTTAAAAATCCGTTCCAAAATTTCAGAGTTCTTCTGGTTTTTCTTCAGCGGCAATATAAGCATTTACATCTTGTAATAATTGATTCCACGCTTCCTCATTCTCCACATAGTAGACCGGACACAGCTTGCCGCCACAGTCATAATGTCTCAAGATATCACTCGTTGACAAATCGTATTTATCGATCAGCCATGCCAACGTGTGTACCAAAGTGTCATATGTCTCCGGTGTAAAAGAACCGTCCTCAGATGTGTAACAACACTCTATAGATATGGAATCCTCATTTCTCGTCATTACCGCGTACGCCTGCTCATTAAACGGAATACATTGCACAATCTCACCCTCGTAACCGATAATGAGATGCGCGCTTGCCGACCGTTCCTGCGTGAGCGCCAGATTCGCAAAATAACTTCTGTTCTGCGCCGCCGATGTTCCGGGATTCGCCGTATAATGTACAAAAATACTGTTGATCTTATTAAGCGGTGTAGCCGGACGGGAATAATCATTGACATCCAGATAATCCTCTATGATCGCCGGAGGCGCAATCCTACTGTTGTCGTCATTAACGGTGACATCAACCTTTTCCGACACAGTCTGCACCGTACCGCCACCGCTATGTACTGCCCGATAAATTTCGCCTGTCAGATAATAAATCAATACAAGACAGAACACAACAAACATCGCCGCCGTCACTCTGGCAAAATATACTTTCTGACGTCTTTTCTTACGTCTCCTGATCGACTGAACCGGACGGGCGTTTCCTACATAGATACTCTGCACATTGCTGTATGCCACTGCCCTGTTGCCCTGATACCTTCTGATATCTTGAACCTGCAACTCCCGATTCGGACGCTGACTGGTGGTTCTGTTTCCGGCTCTGTTCTGACTTGTTCTACTCTGTCCGCTTCTGCTTTGACTGGCATTCCGCTGCTCGCTTCTACTATGGCTGTTGCTTCTCTGTCTGCCTCCGTTTTGCCCGGATCTGCTCTGTTCGCTTCTGCTTTGGCTGATCCCTCTTTGGTTCGTTCTTCCCTGCCCTGTGTTACTCTGTCGCTGCTCGTAAGGGTGGATATTCCGGCTGTTTACCCGCCTGCTATCATTTGTTGCACGGCTCCTGCTTCCATTGTTCGTGCGGTTTCTGCCATTCCTTGCTGCCCCACTGTTTCTTCTGCCGTAATCACTGTCATCATTGTCCAGTTCCCACAATTCCAGTTCTACATCTCTGTACTGTACGCTTCTGTGTCTGTTATCTTGTGCCCTTTGCGCTTGTCCCACTTGTTTTCCCCTCTTTTGTTTCTTACTTGTGTACTAATACGGCTAGTACACCTCTTTATATATTAGAGTCAACAAGTTTAAAAAAAGTTTCATTATTTCTTAATTTTTTTTAAATATTTTCATGAATTTATTCTCACATGCTCTGTTTTTCATTCCGCAATTTTTTACAATTCAAATTTTATGCTTATTGATATGATGTAAGCAGGCAGGGACAATGCCAATAAAATTTGAAAGGAAGTGTTGAGAATGGATTATAAAAATCTGTTTGAAAAATTTGATGGAGAGGGTAAGCTGCTTTTGCCAGATACAGAGGTTTCCTTTGATGCGATTCCGTGGTCTAAGCATC
>JAAGKN010000523.1_pt1 | contig 88277 bp, 73 predicted proteins | sample 6206371 | NCBI WGS metagenome assembly JAAGKN01 (sample SAMN11533720, study PRJNA540317) | gut metagenome | isolation source: fecal pellets from male and female animal of same cohort | host: Peromyscus leucopus | place: USA:CA | collected 2017 | reverse complement strand
CTATCTCTGTGTCCTCTTTTACTTTGCAGATGCAGCGCCCTTTTCTTTCGCCCTCATACTCCCAGATTTCAATAAGGTTATTGCCGTATATGTCAAAGTGGCTATGCTCTCTTAAGCTGTGCCTCTTCTGTAGCGGTCTGTATATCTGGTAGTATTTATGTATAAGCGCCCTGCGTTCCTCGTCGTTCTCTTCCATGCGCTGCCCTCACTCTCCCAAAAGTATTACTTAATCCTGAATAGGTATTACTTTTTAGACGCCAGCCCGTCATGCTTTATCCGTCTGTACTCTGCTGCCATGTTCCGCACTTTATCAGAAAAGCTACGCCCCTCTACGCCCTCTATAACTTCCAGCGTTTCCGTGTCAATTTTTATGCTTTTCTGAATATTTGCGCCTACGTGCTGATAGTTCCCGTTTTTCCATGTATACATATTGTTTGCCCCTCTTTCGTTACGAAAAGAAAGCAGCGGGTATAAGCTCGTAGCCGTCTATATCCTCATTTTGTAACGGCTTATCATACTCAATATAGCCCCATGCAAGCCGCCCTATCTCCGCTACATATTTTCGCTCATTGAAATTATGGATAAGCATAGCTGGGTTATCCTTTGGCTTTGGGTATGTCCCTGCCGATACTGGGCGCTGTGTGCTGTAATATTTGTATTTCATTCCTCTACCCCGCTTTCTGGTTCTCCGTGCTGCTGGTATCCCTCTAAATATCCCGCACACTCTATATCAATCTGCCGCCCGTCCCTGCCGTCGCTATTTATCTTGATTTCTCCATAGTATGCGTAGATACAGCAGCCGTCATAGTCATATACTCTTATGCTGCCCTCTGTAGTCGGCTCTGGCGTTTCGATAACCAGCGGCTCTGCCTGCTGCCTCTGCATCAACGCTGCTACCTCTTCGTCCGTCGTCGGCTCTGCGTTCTGCGCCTGCCACCAGATAAACAGCATAAAGAGAATAATAGCCACGATAAATGCCGTCAGTCCTGCTACCGCCAGCAGCAGCCCTTTAAGTATCTTATTTTTCCGTCTGTGTCGCCTCATTATCTGCCTCGCTTTCTTTCGTTTCTTCCCTCTATGCTCAATCTGTACTTTTCCTCTTCCCAGTCAAAGGAAGTACACGCAATACAGCGTTTACATTGTTCTATAGGCTCGTCGTCAAACGGCTTGCCAAATCCCAAACAAGCGCCGCTGCCGTCCACGCCTGCTATTCCGCATTTCTTTTGCAGACTACATTTTTCTATACGCCTGCTTATGCGACAGTTTTTACAGATAACCTTTTTGCCCGTCGTGCATCCCTCTTGACGTGCAAAGTACGCCGCCCAGTCCCTACTTACGCCACCTGTTTTGCCTGCATCTTTAAAGGCTACTATCTGCTCGCCGCATATATCGCAATATACCTCTGTGCGTACCTCTCTATATATTGCCATTGCCTGCCCGCCCTTCTTCTGTTTCAAAGTAATAATCACTTACTATCAGCTTTTGCCTGCTGAATATCAGCGCCAGCCCCAGCGGTACTGTGATAAGTGCTATGGTAGCGTCGCCCTCTAAAATCCATACCGCCAGCACGGTAAATATCAGCGTTGCTACTCCTAGCCCCCTCTGCTTAAGGAAATACCAGCGGCGGGCTTGTCTGTCCTGCTGCCTCTGCCGCCTTGCCTGCTGCCAGCGTCGCATATCCTCTAAGGCATCTGCGTAGCCGTTTATATAACTGTCCTCATACTCCTTATATACTGCTCTCATTTCCTGCCTCTTCTGGCGGCAGCCTGCATTACTGCTACCGCCACCGTGATATACAATTCCTTGCCTTGCCAAATCCCTTAAACTCTCCTTTTCGGCGGTGATCTCTGTCTTTCCATGCCGCTGTACTCCTGCTCTGGCGTGATATTTACCGTGTGGGCTGCTTTTCACATTAAAAAGCCGCAGAAAACTTGTTGACCGTCCACATACTCTCTAGCTGGTATGACCGCTGCTATTTTTATCACGGTATCCAGATACAGCTATTAGCCTGCTGCCCTCTGGTGCAGGCTCGCCGTGCCTGCTACAAATGCGGGCAGTAGGTGTCGAACCTACAGCCCTGCGCTGCGTCCAGCGCCGCTTGCCCTCATTACTCCCACAATCTCCATAAAACTACTGCGCACTCGCTTTACTTCCCTTGTTGGTTTCTTGTGCATTACCCGCTTACTGGTGGCAGTTGCCGCCTATATATCAAATAGGCTTAATTGTCCACTTGTGTCTTTCTTTTCTTTTCGTTCCCGTTCCTCTTTGTATCTTCTGTATTCTCTGGTATACTCATATGACTTTCCGAAAATATTACAAGCGGCTTTATATAGTTCAGGCTCATATACCTTTGCTATTTCTAACTCCTGCTCAAACTCCCTGCCAAAAGGACAACATGCGCAGCCAGTACGTATCAGTCCGTATAACATGTAGCAAGCACTATGTTCTATTTCAAAATGTTTCTCGTATTCCTCTTTGTCCTCTTTTTTAAACCAGAAAAGCGGTCTGTATTCGTCTATACCACTGCCCTTTGCGTTTTCCGTAAAACAGCTTTTATATGCTGCTGATCTTTGCCCGCCTTCCGCTTTTCTTACCCCGAATATGTTTAGCTCTATATGATTTTCTTTTATCCATTCATGTACTGGTTTCTTTTTCGCCCATGTACAACACTTATCAGATATTTTTATATCTAAGGGTGGATTCTCAATCATAAATTCTTTAAGGTATTTATTTCTGTAAATATTGAACTGGCTCTTTTCCCCAAACTCATTACACCACCACCGCAACGCAGCGCAGCAGCCCTTAAAATATCTGTCCTGGTGTATTCCCACACCTTTCTTGATCTTCCCGCTTTCGTCTAAAGCCTCGCTTTCTGGTATTTCCTTACAATACTTTTCAAGTAATTCTATAAAAGACCAATCTTCCCACTGAAAACCATTTCTTTGCAGCCTATCTATAAATGCACTTACTGTTTTAGAAATAAAGGGTACTCCAAATTGTTTGCAGCTTATAGGTACTGGCTTTTTTGCCCTTATCTCTTCTATCTCTATCCCGTATTTTTCTTGCAAAAACTGTATGTGTTCTTTCGTTGCCTTGTACTCTATCCCAGTATTGAAAAATACATATTTCACTTTCTTTTCCGTGTCCAGCTTGCTTACCATGTCTAAAAGTATGTCGCTGTCAGAACCGCCAGAAATGCTACACCCAATTTTTCTATATTCTCTGATCTTTGGTTTTGTCAGTATAAAAGCCTCAATAACGGCTCTGCTTTCTGGCGGGTTTTTCAGAATGTCATAATTTATGCTTTCTATGCTATGTAATTCCATATTACCCTTTGCCTCTCTTTCATTATTTACTGGCTCATAATGTCGCCTGTGCTACATCTGCCGTGTATGTGTGCTGGTCTGTGCCGCTGCGGTTAAGTTCCTTGTAAATCGTATCTCTATGCACTCCCACCGCCGCTGCAATCTCCGCTATGCTGTCGCCAGTCTTAAGCATCTTTTCTATTGTCCGTCTGTCCTCATAGCGCAATCTCTTATATCTCCTTGCCATTGTCCCCGCTCCTTTCTGCTTAATGGTAAAAAAATAAGCGTGCCAGAGTTTTTACACTCTGCACGCTCTCCTTTTTCTCTGCTATTTCAATAAAAAAAGAAATTCGGCAGAGGCTTAAAACCTCTTGTCGAATTTCATTCTAAAACTTATCGCCGCCGCATATGCATCGCATTTGCGGCAGTCCCCTGTCTTCATAGTCCCTTCGCTATCTCAATTCCTGCTATTTTGCCAACAGCATCATAATGTCATTGCTCCTGGCGATGAACTTGGTCATGGCCTCCGGCGACAGCGGCGCGTGCTGAATCCTGGCCAGGTCATACAGCTGCTCGCAGATCATCTCTACGTTCTCGCCGCCCTGGTGCTCCACCACATACTGGACCAGCGGATGGTTGGCATTCAGCACCAGTGTCTCTCCCTCCGCTCCAAAGCCTCCCATATCCATGCCGTTCATGGAATACATCTTCATCATATCCTGCATCCGCCTGCTCTCCTCGGACAGCGTTATCACAGAGGATATCTTTTTGTTCTTCAGCTTTTCCACCTTTATTGTAATCTTGTCATTCTTCAGAGCTTTCTTCATGATGGCGCCGATGTTCTCTGCCTGCTCCTCCATCTCCTTCTCGGCCTTCTTGGAGGTCTTGGCCTTCAAGGTATCTGTCAGATCCGCGTCAATGCGCAGGAACTTCACGCCCTCGTTCTTGGACTCCAGCTGGGAGATAAAAGGCTGGTCGATATTGTGGGTCAGGATCACCGCATCCATCTTGGCGGCCTTGAACATATTGATATACTGGCTCTGCTGCTGCTCGTCCGTCACATAGTAGATGATCTTTTCTTTCTTCTCCTCCTCTGTCTCCTCGTCCCCGCTCTCCGTCTCCTGGCCCTCCACAGGCTCCTCGGTCACGATCTCGGCCTCCACCTTCTCTCCGTTCTCGTCCACAGCGCTGGCGCTCTCCGCCGCCTCGCCGTCTTCCCCGGCGTCCATGGGTTTTACTTCTAGGCACTCCGGCAGGGTCATATATTTTCCCTCCAGATTCTTGAACAGGATATAGTCATTCATCTTCTCGCAGAACTTATCGTCCTTCAGGCAGCCGAACTTGATAAAGGGACTGATATCATCCCAGTACTTCTCGTACTCTTCCTTCTCGGTCTTGCACATGCCGGACAGCTTGTCCGCCACCTTCTTGGTGATATACTCAGAGATTTTCTTCACAAAGCCGTCGTTCTGCAGCGCGCTTCTGGACACGTTCAGCGGCAGGTCCGGACAGTCGATCACACCCTTTAACAGCATCAAAAACTCCGGAATCACTTCCTTGATATTGTCCGCGATAAACACCTGATTATTATACAGCTTGATGGTTCCCTCAATGGACTCGTACTCCATATTGATCTTCGGGAAATACAGAATACCCTTTAGATTGAAAGGATAATCCATGTTCAAGTGTATCCAGAACAGAGGCTCCTTGTAATCCTGAAACACCTTGCGGTAAAAGGCCAGGTACTCCTCCCTGGTGCAGTCGTTGGGATGCTTGGTCCACAAAGGCGTGGTTTCGTTGATCAGCTCCGGACGCTTTTTGATTTTCAATTTCTCCTCGCCCGGCTCCTGGTTCTCCTCACCCTCCTTGACTTCCGGGTGAATCTCCTCGATCACCACGTCGTCCTCAAGCTTTTCGTCTACCTTGATAATCTGGGTCTCCTGGTTGTTCGCTTTGGACAGATAGATTTCCGTGGGCATGAAGGAACAGTATTTCTTCAGAACCTCACGGGCCTTGTACTCATTGCAGAACTCCAGGCAGCCCTCATTCAAAAACAGCGTGATGGTGGTGCCCACTTCCTTCCTGTCTCCGTCCTCCATGGAGAACTCTGTGCCGCCGTCGCACTCCCAATGCACCGCAGCCGCGCCTTCCTGATAGGATAAAGTGTCGATATGCACCTCGTCCGCCACCATGAAAGCGGAATAAAAGCCCAGTCCGAAATGCCCGATGATCTGATCCGCGTTGCTCTTGTCCTTATACTTTTCAATGAAATCCGTCGCGCCGGAAAAAGCGATCTGGTTGATATACTCCTCCACCTCGTCCGCCGTCATGCCCAGGCCGTTGTCGGTGAAGGTCAGCGTCTTGTTCTCCGGGTCCACCACCACATCCATCCTGGCCTTGTAGTCATCCGGCAGAGTGTACTCGCCCATCATGTCCAGCTTTTTCAGCTTGGTGATGGCATCACACCCGTTGGAGATCAGCTCTCTGTAAAAAATGTCGTGGTCGTTGTATAACCACTTTTTGATAATCGGAAAAATGTTTTCACTGTTGATTGACAAACTGCCGTTTCTTGCTGCCATACTTACCACATCCTTTTCTCATTCTTTTTATACTTACTAACGTTGTGTTCTGCGGAAAGCTTCCAAAGGGATACTGCTGTCCGCCGCTATTGATAAGTGTAAATCTCCTTCCCGAAAATGTCAATACAAAATTAGCACTCGTTATGCGTGAGTGCTAACAATCTGTAAAAAAGTGCCGGAAAATCGGCATTTTCAGGCACTTTTTATAATTCTAAAATTTTCATTAACTCGCAAAACAGCTCTCAGGAGGACTTCGCCGTCTGCTCATATATCTCAAAAAAATCGCCTGTGCTTACCTCCTCGTCATGAATCAGTGTGACCTCCTGCCACAGCTCCTCATTCATGCTGCGCACCAGAGTCTCCACAAAGGCGTCATACTCCCGTCCGAATACCTCGCCCCGTCTCTCCTCCACAATCTTCTCTTTGTTGGCGTCCGTCTCCTCCCGGTCGAAGGTACTGATACAGCGAATCAAATGATAGCCGCCCTCCAGCTCCACCACTTCGCTGATCTCCCCGTTTCCCAGCCGGAAAGCCACCTCCTCCAGCGTGGCGTCAATCTCCCCCTTGCGGAAAGAATAGCGCAGGTTCTCATCGTCACTGTATTTTGCCGCCAGCTCCGCAAAATCTTCCTCCCCGTTTACCGCCAGCTCACGCAGCTGCGCAATCTCCTCATAACATTCCTGCCGCATGCTCTCCGGATAGTCGATGCGTTTACCCGTGCCGTCCGTGGTGTAAGTGCGTATCAGAATATGCTCGATGGTGATGGTTCTGGCCTCATCATCGCTGATCTCCGGGTTAATGCCCTCGATAATCTGGTTATACACCTTTTCCGCCATGGCGTATTCCGTGTATAGCTGCCGTATGGTCTCTTTCTCCACCCCCAGTATCTGACGTTCCCGGTCTGTCAGTGAGTCGTAATAGGTCTCCGCAGCCCTCTCCACGCGCTGTTTCTCCTCCTCGTCCAGCTCCACATCTCTCTCCCTCGCCATCAGGTACATGGTCTTGATCTGGGCCAGCTTGGCCAGCACCGTATCTTTCACATTGTCCTCCAGGGTCACGCCGCCTGACTCCACACTCCAAATCTGTTCTCCGTACACATCCTCGTACTGGTTCTGCGTGTTGACCAGATATACCATGAATTCCGGCAATGTGCAAGAGCTACGGCCTATGCGAAACAACTCATCTCCGCCAAAGCCTGTGGTAAAGACCACCCGGGAATACTCGCCTTCCCGGCCACAGGCGCAGAGCGGCAGCACCGTCAGGGCCGCCGCCAGCAGTCCCGCCAAAACCCTTTTCCATGTTTTCCTTCTCCGCATTTTTGTCTCGGTCACTCTTTTTGTCCTCATACTTACCTTAATGCTATCGCTGCTCTAAAAAACGCCCGATCCGAAAGGTTATCCCCACAGATCGGACGCGCTATGCCAACTATTTTTACCGAATTACATGAATCCATCCCTCGGGAGCCTGAATGCGTCCCATCTGGATACCGGTCAGCGTGTCATACAGCTTTTTGGTGACAGGTCCCATCTCATTCATGCCGCTGGGCATGCATATCTCCCGGCCGTGATCCACAATCTTGCCCACAGGGGAAATCACTGCCGCCGTGCCGCACAGGCCGCACTCCGCAAAGTCCTGTACCTCCTCCAACAGTACTTCTCTCTCCTCGACCTCCAGACCCAGATACTCCTGGGCCACATGCACCAGAGAACGGCGGGTAATGGAGGGCAGAATGCTGCCGGACTTGGGCGTAACCACCTTGTTATCCCTGGTCACAAACAGGAAATTGGCGCCGCCCGTCTCCTCCACCTTGGTACGGGTCTTGGGATCGAGATACATGTTCTCATCGTATCCCTCGTGATGGGCGGATACAATAGCATGCAGACTCATGGCATAGTTCAGGCCCGCCTTGATATGACCAGTGCCGTTGGGAGCCGCCCTGTCAAAGTCACTGACTCTGATGGTCAAAGGTTTGGCTCCGCCTTTAAAATAGGGACCCACGGGCGTGCAGAAAATCCGGAACTGATAGTCATCCGCAGGCTTTACGCCGATAACGGAATTCACACCGAACATGTAGGGACGCAGATACAGGGTTGCACCACTGCCGTAGGGAGGCACATACGCCTCATTGGCCGCCACTACCTGATTCACGGCGTCCATAAATCTCTCCTTGGGGAATACAGGCATCTCCAGTCTGGCCGCAGAATCCATCATCCGCTCCGCATTCAGGTCCGGCCGGAAGGTCACGATATGTCCGTCATCCGTGGTGTACGCTTTCAAACCCTCAAATACTGTCTGGGCATACTGCAATACCCCGGCGCACTCGTTCAGTACAATATTCGCATCCTGGGTCAACACACCCTCGTCCCATGCTCCGTTGGTATAATTGGACACATATCTATAGTCTGTCTGTACATATCCAAACCCTAAATTGCCCCAGTCAATGTTCTTCTTTTCCATCTCAAACCCTCATCCTTTCTTATTTTAAGTTCCGTAACAGCCCCTCCTGCACCTTTTCAGGCAGAAAAAATCCTGTCCCCGATACTTTTCTGTTTATTATAAACCTTTCCCCTTGAATGTCAACACGGAAAAATGGTTTCCTTTTTCACCAGCAGGAAGAAACGGTGGCATCTCCCTTCGATTACCCCATCCCGCTCCAGGATCTGCTGGACGTGGTAAAGATTTTCCAGGCAATCGTTTACGCAGAAACCGGGGAATTCCCACGGGATAACCCGCGCGAACCAGACAAGAGCGCCCACATCCCAGAACTTAATCGGACGAAAGGCCTCCTGGGCCTGCAGCACTAAAAAGCCTGTCCTCTCAAATGCCGCCCGGGCAATCTTCAGATACTGATTGGGAAAGGGAAGGCCCGGCGTCTCATTTAACAATAAATGAACCAGCTCCCGATCGTTCTCCGCCCCTACCTGCTCGGTGATAAACAGCCCTCCGTCCCGCAGTACCCGGTTGATTTCCCGGGGGCAAAAATCCCCATGCCGATTTATGACCACGTCAAAGCTTTGGTCGGCAAAGGGCAGTTTACCTCCGCCGTCGGCCCTCTGAAAATCAATGCCCAAGGGCAATAATTTCCTCTGGCACAGCTCCACATTGGGCGGATAGTTCTCTGTGGCTGCCAGGTTGTGACAGGGATGACCCAGGGACAGCAAAAACTCTCCTCCTCCCGTATCAATATCCAAAAGTTTTTGCTCCGGCCGCAGGCAGCGCCTTACAGTCTCTTCATAATTCCATGGCAGGTCCTTCTCCTCTTCCCACCTTCCCCTTATATGGGAAAAATCCCATCCGTGAATGTGAGCTGCCTCCTCTTCCTGTAACCACACCTTTAATAATTCGTCTCTGTTCATAATCTAACTACTCCTTTTCGTATTTGCTGTTTCCGGTTTCTCTACGAATCGGTGCAGTTACCTGATAACATACTCCCTATTAACCTCGATGCAACCTGTTATCAGGATTTACAACTGCACCGAGTAGTTACCTCGAACAAATGACATGAAGTTTCTCCCTTCTTCTTTACTGACTTCTCCGCTCATATCTCAGAAACTGATAGGCTATGTCAAAATAGGTCTGCTCGTCGCTGTCCGCCGTGATCTCCCAGTCCGGATCCTGGTCCAGATTGGGAAAGTAAGCGTCCGCCTCGTAGGCATGGTCTATCTTGGTCACATGGGCCACGTTGCAGTAGGGCAGCAGTTGACGGTACACACTGTCTCCGCCAATGATATAGATATCCTCCTCGTCGTACTCCCGCAGCCGCTCCATCAGCTCCTCCACAGAATGCGCGATGAGGGCGTCCTTGACCTGATACTTGGGATCGTGGGTCAGGATGATATTGACGCGGTTCTTCAGGGGCATTCCCTGGGGAAAGGTCTCCAGAGTCCTGCGGCCCAGCACCACTACCTTTCCGGTGGTCTCCTCACGGAAATGCTTGTGATCGTTGGGAATACGCACCAGCAGGTCCCCCCTGTTGCCAATGGCCCAGTTTTCGTCTACAGCTACTATAATATTCATAAAATTTTCCTCATATTTGAACGTTTATAAGCATTTTCTTAGATGGCGATGGGAATGTCCCTGATCTGCTCCCCGGTCACATAGCCGTCCACCCGCACATCCTCCCGGGTAAACCGGTAAAAATCACGGACGTCGGGATTGAGCCAGAAGGTGGGCGCCTCATGAGGTTCTCTGGCAATCAGTTCCCGAATAATCGGCACATGGCGGTCATAGATATGGGCGTCCGCAATCACATGTACCAGTTCTCCCACCTGCATGTCGCAGACCTGAGCCAACATATGCACCAGCACGGCGTACTGCACCACGTTCCAGTTGTTGGCTGCCAGCACGTCCTGAGAGCGCTGGTTCAGAATGGCATTCAGCGTCAGTTTATCCTGCCCCGGCCGCTGCGTCACATTGAAGGTCATGCTGTAGGCGCAGGGGTACAGCCGCATCTCATGAAGATCCTGATGGACATAGATATTGGTCATGATGCGGCGGCTGAAGGGATTATTTTTCAGATCATAGATCACCCGGTCCACCTGATCCATCATCCCCTCTTTATACTGATGTTTCACACCCATCTGATAGCCGTAGGCCTTGCCGATAGAGCCTTTCTCGTCCGCCCACTCATCCCAGATGTGGCTGTGCAGATCATGGATATTGTTGGATTTTTGCTGCCATATCCACAACACCTCGTCTGTGGCGCTCTTTAGAGCCGTCCGCCGCAGAGTCATGATCGGAAACTCCCTGGACAGGTCATACCTGTTTACCACGCCAAACCTTTTGATGGTGTGGGCCGGGGCGCCGTCCTCCCAGTGGGGACGCACCTTCTCCCCCTCAGTGCTGGTGCCGTTCTCCAGAATATCCCTGCACATATTGATAAATATATTGTCTGCTGCGCTCAATGACCTTCCGTCTCCTTAAATATTTTTCTCCCACTTGTCACACAGCGAGTTGATCTGGTCCGCAAACTTCGCCAAATCCTTGTTGGCCCAGCCATCGCACTTGGTGATCATGGCCGCCAGACGCTGGCCTGCGGCAACCAGACGGGCAAACACGCCGATGGCCACTGTGGTTCTCTTCTTGACGGGTATCGGCTCTGCCTCATAAGTAAACTTGCCCGCAATCAGGTCGAACTCCGTGCCGCTGTAGGGCGCATAGGCCCGCTGTCCGTGTTCAATCTTCAGGCACTCCACAAAGTTCATGCACACGCTGTCTTCGCCGTGTACCACAAAAATCTTCCTGGGCTTTTCCTCAAAGCTGCTTACCCACTCCAGCAACCCGTTCTTATCCGCATGGCCGCTCATACCCACCAGCTTTTTGACGGACGCCCTCACCTCGATGGGTTCCCCGAAGAGCTTTACCTCTTTAGCGCCCTCCACAATGGCCCGGCCCAGTGTGCCCACAGCCTGATAGCCCACAAAGAGAATCGTGGACTCCGGACGCCACAGGTTATGTTTCAAATGATGCCGTATACGCCCGGCCTCGCACATACCGGATGCGGAGATGATCACCTTGGGCGTGGTGTCAAAATTAATGGCTATGGATTCGTCGCTGGTTATGGACAGCCGCAGTCCCGCAAAGGAGAGCGGATTGATGCCTTCCCTCACATACTCCAGCGCCTCCCCGTCAAAGCACTCCATGCGGTTTTCCTGGAAAATGTTGGTGGCCTCCACCGCCAGGGGACTATCCACATACACAGGGAAGTCCTCATGCCCCTTCACCAGACGCCCCACCTTGACTTTCCGCAGAAAATACAGCAGCTCCTGGGTGCGCCCCACCGCAAAGGAGGGAATCACCACATTGCCCCCTTTGTCAAAGGTTTCCTGCAGAATCTGAGCCAGCGCCGCCACATAATCCAGTTTGTCCTTGCTGTGAAATCTGTCCCCGTAGGTGGACTCCATGATGACATAGTCTGCCTCCTGGGTGGGCTGGGGATTCCGCAAAAGCGGCAGGTCCTTATTGCCAATATCTCCCGAAAATACCAGTTTGCGGGTAGTGCCGTCCTCTGTCAGCCATACCTCTATGCTGGAGGAACCAAGCAGATGACCGATATCCGTGAACCGAATCTTGATATTCTCCGTGACCTGTATCTCCTTGTCGTAGCTGCAGGGCACGATGCGCTTGATACAGCCCTCGGCGTCCTCCATGGTGTAAAGCGGCTCCGTTGCAGGCTGGGAGGCGCTCCTCTTAGCCTTGCGGTTCTTCCACTCCGCCTCCGCCATCTGGATATGGGCACAGTCACGAAGCATAATGCTGCACAGATCCGCTGTGGCGTTGGTCATGAATATCTGCCCCCTGAAACCCTTGGCATACAAGAGAGGCAGCAGGCCGGAATGGTCAATATGAGCATGGGTCAGAAACACATAGTCTATCAGTGCCTCGTCCACAGGCAGAGGCATATTTTCAAATACATTTACCCCCTGCTCCATGCCGTAATCCACCAGGATATGCTTGCCTCCCACCTCCAGATAATGACAGCTCCCCGTCACCTCGTGGGCCGCGCCTATAAACATCAGTTTCATAGTCCCATCCTCCTGTCGTATCATTATAGTCCCACATATTTCCCGCAGCCGCACAGCTCCGTCCGAAAACACTCTGTCAGACTGCGGAACCTTTTATTCATTGTACCATATCCTTCCGCCAATCACAAATGCTATTTCGGAGAATCCATCTGTTTCTTATCCATATCCATCATCTCAAATTGGTGGCTGAGATAGATGATATTTGCCATGGCGATCACACCGCTGTGCAGCATCTTTTTCGGGCCAGGGCTCAGGATTTCCTCATCCTCCACGGTCTCCGACAGTCCAAAAATAGCGTACAGTTTATTCTCAAATTCCTGACAAAAATAATCAAACGCAATCTGCGTGGTATATGTCTTTTTCTGTATCTCAAAAAGCTTTCCGATATTTTCCATGGAAAGCACATTTTTAGCCACAGCGATAAAAAAAAGCTGCGCAATCTGCTCCCGGTAATACAGTTTCCTGACCGGGCTGGCTGCATATCCCTTTTTCACATAGTTGCTGATCATGGAGGATGTGATCTCCATGCAGCCCAAAGGTTCTAAATACCCATTGATATATTTAGTCGTCTGCTCCAGATACAAACCCACGTCCGGCAATTCATGATATCTGGGCATTTGAAATTCACGGATTCTCACGCTCATACATTTGGTCCTCCCATTGAAGACTGTGTCCTGAATACCTATATTATAATGCATTTTTCAATTAACCTCAACAACGTTTTTAATTACCCCTTGACAGGGTTTTCAATATCTGATACTCTTGTTTTATTCCGTATCGGTTTTTAAAAAACCGATATTATGGTAATCAATATTATATATTGGAGGTTGTTATGAAATACAAAATCGTTTCCGATTCCGCATCAAATATCCGCACACTGGAAAATGTACCCTATTCCTATGCCCCTCTGCATATCGTCATCGGCGAAAAGGATTTTTCCGATGATGACAGTCTGAACCTTGCAGAGATGGACAAGGCCCTGTCCTCTGGTGAAAAATCCAGCACGGCCTGTCCCGGTATCGGGGACTGGCTGCTTGCGTTTGGCGACGCCGAAATCGTCTTCTGCGTCACAATTACCAGCAATCTGTCCGGCAGCTGCGCTGCGGCCAGAGCCGCCAAGGCTGAATATGAGGAACTGTTTCCCCATCGCCGTGTCCATATCATTGACTCTCTGTCCGCCGGTCCCGAGATGGCTCTGATTATTGAAAGATTGCAGGAACGCATCTGCCAGGGGGCAGCAGAGCCGGATATTCTCCGTGACATACAGGAATACACCAGTCGCTCTCACCTGCTCTTTTGCCTGAAATCCCTGCGCAATCTTGCAAGCAACGGGCGTGTCAGCCCCTCTGTAGCCAAAATATGTGAGATACTGGGAATTCGGGTTATGGGACAGGCCAGCGCCCAGGGTACATTGGAAATCCTGCACAAGTGTCATGGGGAACAGAACGCCCTCTCCCGCATGGTCAGAACGATGCAGGAATTCGGATTTTCCCAGGGCCGTGTCCGTATCATGCACAACAAAAACGAAAGGGCCGCCCAAAAGCTGGCCGCCCTGATTCGTGAATCCTTTGCCCCCACGGATATCCGCATCTCCCCCACCTTGGGACTGTGCAGCTACTATGCCGAGGACGGGGGAATTATGTTGGGATTTTAATTTTCGCAACTGAAATCAAGCATTTTTCTCCTTCTTCCGATATACTGAGTACAGGGTGGCCGAAACAAACAGACGCGGAACGGGAATAATAGCCGGAGGTGGACAGACAGATGTACGAGTGGCAGCAGCAGATTCAAATGATTGTTGATGAGATTGACGAATGTATCAAAAGACATCAGGATGAGACGCTGACGCTGCGGTCCCTGTCCCGCAAACTGGGGTATTCCGAGTTTTATACCACCAGAAAGTTCAAGGAGATATCAGGGTTGCCGCTGCGGGATTACCTGCGTCTCAGAAAGCTTGCCTTTGCGCTGTGTGAGGTGCGGGACGACAGTGAAAATCTCCTGGACATCGCCGTCAATTACGGGTTTTCCTCCCACGAGGCCTTTACCAGAGCTTTCAAGACGGCCTACGGCGTAACCCCCAGCGCGTACCGCAAAAATCCCACTCCTGTAGTCCTGCGCACGAAGCTGCACCCTTTCGACCGCTACTTTTTTGGATTAGGAGAAATTGGTATGGTAAAATCAACCGACGACATCAAGATTTATTTTGTAACCATCCCCGCCCACAAGTTTCTGCATATCAGGAACTATGAGAGTATCGGGTATTGGGACTTCTGGCAGAAACAGAGCCTGATTCCGGGACAGGACTGCGAGACAATCTGCGGCCTGCTTGACAGCATCAAGGGAAAGCTGGACGACGAGGGCGGCAGCGATTCTAACGGCGGAAGCGGCCAGCTCATGGGTTTCCTCAATGACCCGAAGGGCAGGCTCTGCAGCTGGGGCATCCCCCTGGCGGAATGCTACGGGGTACGTCTGCCTCTGGATTATCAGGGAGAGGTGCCGCCGCAAATGCTTATGATGGTGGTTCCCGAGGGCGAATATATCGTATTTGAACACGGACCGTTTAACTACGACCAGGAGAACCGCAGCATGGATGAAAAGATGGAAGAGGCTATGAATACTTTCGACTATGAAACATCCGGCTATCGCCTGGACCCCGCTCCGGGCAGGATCGCTTACCTGTATCACGACCCGGAGCGTTTCTGGAAATATGTCAGGCCTGTTACTCGGTCCTCTGTCTCCTGAGACAGCCAGCCTGTCTATTTTGTACCGTTCTCTTTCTCCCACTCCACGAAAGCCTGCTCCCAGGTGGGGACGGAGAACGGACGCTGGCTGTCTCCGATTTTCCGGGCATACTCCTCCGCGTATTGCAGAAAGAACATCATGTGTTCCCTGCGCTGTTCCAACTCCATCACATTAATCCGGCTCCACACATTGGCCCTTTTATACTGGTCGCTCTGCCGGAAGGTCTGCACATAGGCCGCAGTGTCAAAGGGGACGCGTCTCTCCTTTATGTTCACCTCTCCCCTGTCTGACAACTCCAGAATGGTGTAGGGCACCCCCTCCCTGACACAGTCCAGCGGCAGACCGCAGGAACCGGGATTGATAAAAACATGTCGCCCGTCCTCCGACTGATAGCTCCACTGCACATGCGTGTGCCCGAAGATGTAGATGCCCTGAGGCAGGGTCTTCAGCATCTCCTGAAACGAATCATCCTGTGAAATGTCTGCGCGAATATCCTCCTGCAGTGTATCTCGGCTGATAAAGGCATCCCCGTACCGCCTGGCCACCTGAGATGTACTCCAGTTCCTGTATTCACAATCTCCGATAAAGTCTGAAGACTTGTGGGATATGTACAAATCCCTGTCCTGATATGTCAATCTGATCTGTGAGGGCTGGGACAGGAGATATTGCAGATTGTCGGCGCCAAGTTTTTGATAGCACCAGTAAGTGACCTGCATCTGCCCGTCGGTCCATGTGTCAGGATTTCCTCCCACCAGGTTTTCCAGATATTTTTCCTCATTGCCCCGCACGACATATTTGTGGGGAAGCTTTCTGATTCTTGTAACACATTGGTCGGGATAGGGATTGCTGATGCAGTAGTCCCCTACAAAAATAAAACAGCCCACGCTGTTTCGCCCCGCGTCGTCTATAACTGTCTCCAGTGCAGGCAGATTTCCGTGAATATCTGAAATAATGGCAATTTTCATCTATGCTGTACATCCTTTCATCTAAAAAGCCCAGTTTCTCCGCCTTCTCCGTATTGATGCTGTACTCCATCACTCCGTTATAGGGAGCGTCCTCGCCCTGCTCGCTTAAGACTGGCCTGGCGCCTGTCACAAAGGGATATCTCACCGCAATCCAATTCCTGTCCTGATATCGCTGCCACAGAGCACATTCCGCCTGCCGTTTCACTTCGCTGTACAGGAAATCAAACGGGAAATGTATCCTTGCGCTTGCGCATAGCCGGATATCCCTCCATAACCTGCCGGTAGCGAAAACACCCCTCCACATGGTCGTTGATCATGCCGCAGGCCTGCAGATGGGAGTATACGGTGACGGAACCCATGTATTTGAATCCTCTCTTTTTCAAGTCCTTGCTGATCTGGTCGGACAGACTGTTCCTGGCGGGCTGCTGCCCTTTCTGATGACCGGCATACAGAAGGATATTCCCCTTGGAGAATTTCCACAGATAGTCGCTGAAACTCCCGAATTCCTCCCGCACCTTTAAAAAGCACTGCGCGTTATGAATGACGGCCTCTATCTTCCTCCGGGACTTAATCATTCCTTGCCGTTCCATGATCCGCTGAATATCCGCCTCACTGTAGGCCGCCACTTTTTGATAGTCAAAATCAGCAAAGCATTCTCTGAAAATCTCCCTCTTCTGAATCATCATGTTCCAGTTCAGACCGCACTGCATGACCTCCATCATCAGGAATTCAAACTGCTTCTGTCATCATGCAGCGGCACACCCCATTCCTCGTCATGGTATTTTATCATTTTTTCGTTGCAAAGGCACCATCCGCACCGCTCCATATCTGCCTCCTGTCGTGTTTTGCCGCGTTTTCCCTGTTCTCCCTCCCCAGATTGTAGGGACAGATATCTCTGCATTTATGACAGGAAATCACCCAGGCCTGCATCTCCTCGTCATTCCCGAAGGCATAATTCCAACAGGCGTTTTGATTCATGTCCCTGTTCGCCAAAGCGCCCACAGGACAAACCTTTACGCATTTGTCACAGTCTGTGCATATCCTCTCCTTCAGCGCGTCTGCCTCCAGCGGCGTGTCGCACAGAACGCAGCCCAGCCAGATCATACTCCCAAACTCCGGCGTAATCAGCAGGGAGTGGCGCCCTATGGTTCCCAGCCCCGCTGCCTGTGCGGCATGTTTCTGGGAGATAATAGAGCGATGCCGCTGGGTCTCTTCGTCCCATATGGACTCGTTGGTAGGAATGGGTACGGCGGCAGCGCCCCGCTTTTCCAGCTCTATGCATAGATCAAGAGCTATAGCGTCCAGCTTGGAGGTGATAGAGTTCCTGACCCGGGTGTAGGGAACCGGCGTCTTGCAGGTCAGCGTTCCCACCGGAAATCGTACCGCGAAGGATATGACGGATTGACATTGGGGGAACACGTCCAGCGGATGGAACCCTTCCGGCGCCTCCGAAAAACGATCCACCCCGGCTATCCCGCATAAATCCGCTCCCAGAGACCGCGCTATATTTTTTACTTCTGTGCTGTTTATACTTGTTTTTTCCATTGGGTATCTCCTGTTTTGGATTCCAGATGTGCTTTCAATTCCTGATGGGCATAAATTGAAAAGCAGAATATCAATGGCTAAATTATATTATAAATTATTCTATTTTGCAAGTATATCTCCCCCTGCCGAAAATACAGCGATAAAATATCTTTTTTAATGGCATTCCACATACACGCATGGTAAAATAGTTTCGTTGAACAATTTAGCAGACTGAAATGAGAAGTTGGTCTGGAGGAGGTCAATATGGAAGTTATATACGGAACACCGTCCGACATTGATTTGTGGATGAATCTGGTAAATATGGTAAGCTGGAATTTTCCGGGGCTGGAGACACAGGAAAAGATAGAAGAACACAGAGAGACCGTCCTGCGTTTCATGGGCAAAAGACAGGCATTATGCGTCAAAGACAAAGGCGAAATCGCAGGAGTTCTGCTGTTTTCAAGGGGACACAATATGATTTGCTGTCTGGCGGTTTCACCCCGGTACAGAAGACGAGGCATTGCCTCAAGTCTTCTTGAAAAAGCCATCAGTGAATTAAATCCCCGAGAGAATATTATCGTTTCAACCTTCCGGGAAGACGACGAAAAGGGAATTGCGCCCAGAGCATTATATAAAAAATTTGGTTTTGTAGAGGACCAACTAATTGAAGAGTTCGGCTACCCCAATCAAAAATTCGTCCTGCGCTTATAATTGAAGTCTCTTTCCGCCCCCGCAGCCATTTTTTTACATGAATTTTACACACTTGTACATAATAGATTTGATATTTAGGTGGTACAATCTATTTATAGGTAAACGCTGATTAAAGCGTTCGACATATAAGGGGGTATAAGTGTGGATCTTTTCAATGTGTTGTCCTTGATCGGCGGCCTGTGTCTGTTCCTGTTCGGCATGGACATCATGGGGAAAGCGCTGGAACGCAGAGCCGGAGGAAGGCTGCGCAGTCTGTTGGGGAAAATGACCACCAACAAGGCGGCGGGACTTGCCACGGGCCTGGGGCTCACCGCCGCGATACAAAGTTCCTCTGCCACCACCGTCATGGTGGTAGGCTTTGTGAATTCCGGCCTGATGAATCTGAGACAGGCGATCAATGTGATCATGGGAGCCAATATCGGAACCACCGTGACCGCATGGATTCTCAGTCTCGCGGGAATCGACAGCCAAAACCTCTTCGTGAGGATGCTCAAGCCCTCCTCCTTCACACCGATTTTGGCGCTGATCGGGATCATTTTGTATCTGTTTTGCAAAAACGCGCAAAAAAAAGACACCGGAACTGTCCTGCTGGGATTCGCGACCCTGATGTTTGGCATGCAGACCATGTCCGACGCCGTGTCAGGGCTGGGCGATATGCCATCGTTTCAAAGTCTGTTCCTGTTATTTGAAAATCCTGTCCTGGGGGCGTTGGCAGGGGCGGCGCTGGCCGCGATTATCCAGTCCAGCTCCGCCTCCGTGGGTATTCTGCAGGCGCTGGCAGTGACAGGACAGGTGAGCTATGGCGCGGCAATCCCCATCATTATGGGGCAAAACATCGGCACCTGTGTCACGGCGATGCTCTCCTCCATCGGCGCAAACAAAAACGCCAAGCGCGCCGCGCTGGTACATCTGTCTTTCAATGTAATCGGAACCGCCGTCTGGCTCACGGTGTTTTGTGTTATAAAAATACTCTTTGCCCCCGCTCTGCTAAGCGCTCCCGCCTCCCTGTTCGGGATTGCCGTCTCCCACTCGGCGTTCAATATATTCTGTACTCTGCTCATGCTCCCTCTGGCAGGTATGCTGGAAAAGCTGGTCTGCCGTCTCGTGCCGGACGCCCAACGTCCGGAGACGCCGGCGGAGCTTGACGAGCGCCTGTTTGCCACTCCCTCCATCGCATTGGAACGGTGCCAGAGCATTGCGGCGGATATGGCCGTATGCGCGGGGGCGGCACTGAAGGACAGTCTTGCGGCGCTGAAAAAATATTCCCCGGAGCTTGCCGCAAAAGTGCGGGCCGCCGAGGAGAAGACAGACCACTATGAGGACATGCTGGGCACATACCTGGTGAAACTCAGCGCCAGGCGAATCAGCGCGGCCGACAGCACCGAGGCTGCAAAGCTCTTAAAGATGCTCGGGGATTTTGAGCGGATATCCGACCACGCTGTAAACCTCGTAGGTTCCGTGGAAGAGTTAAGAGACAAGGACCTCCATCTGTCCGAATCCGCAAAGGCGGAGCTGGCAGTGTTGGCGGCAGCGGTGGAAGAAATCCTTGACCTTTCCCTGGCGGCGTTCCTGGACAATGACCAGCCTTCCGCCGCCCTTGTGGAACCGCTTAAGGAAGTGATCGGCAAGCTGAAGGAAGTCCTGCGCACCAACCACATCCTGCGTCTGCAGCAGAACCGCTGCGGTATAGAGGTGGGGTTCGTCTGGTCCGACCTGCTGACCGACCTTGAGAGGGTAGCAGGCCATTGCTCCAACATCGCCGGATGCGTCATCGACATGGCCATGGGGAACCTGAATCTCCATGAATCCTTCCGCACAGCCAAGAAGGACAATGCGGCGTACTATGCGCAGCTTGCCTCCTTTGCCGCCAAATATGCGCTGGACAGGGCCTAGTGCACTAGTGCATTTAGGCACGGCGATTCCACTCATTTTAGATTGAAACGCAGCATCAGCCGTGCTATAATCGGGACAACAAATCGGTATACGGGAGGTCAATTCGGTGACTCTTGAGGAACTCAACAAAGAATATTGGTTTCACGACAGCATACTGGAGAAAATCGAGCATGGAGATGATCAGCTTATTCTGTATTGTACATTTTGTGAATTCATGCAATCAGACTATGATGACAGCCATTTTGCAAACAGCGATATTATAGTAACATTTCACAAGGCATCCTATAAACTGGAGAACGATTTTTGCGCAGAGGGAGCCAGTTTTCTCAATCAAAAGCTGACAGACGACTCCATCGTTTTCTTTGTGGAAGATGACTCTCGTAATTATGGAGAACTATGTATAAAAGCTGATTCAGTTGACATTGTTAAAACACGTTTCTATAATCTGTAAAACCAAATTTCCCTTAACATGCATATCGCAGACCTTGTCTGCGATACTGCACAAATCCATATATGAAAATCTGTGATTTTCATGCTTAAGTGGCAGTTATCCGATATAAATAACTGCCACTTACCTATTTTAACAAAACATTTCCAGCTATATGCTCTCCAAAATCTTAACCAGAGCGTCATGGGCCAGGGTAAAGGCCTCCTCCCCGGACAGTTTGCGCTGGATTTTTCCGTCTCGCTCCAGGGACGAAAACCCGGTAAACTCCGACAGATGCGGCTCCAGCGAGAGGTACCCGCTGTAGCTGTCAGCTTTCAGCCGACGCAGAATCTCCTCCACATTGCCGTCTCCACAGCCCGCAGGAACCACGCTCCCGTCCTTAAGCAGCGCATCCTTCACATGGATATAGGCGATATAGGGCTTTAACAGCTCATAAGCCTCCAAGGTATCCTGCCCCGCCTGCACAAAGTTGGCAAAGTCAAACACTGCCTTAAAATGCTCCCCTGCAAAGTTCTTGAGAATCTCCAGGCAGTTCTCCGCCATCTCACCATAGATTCCCTTCTCGTTCTCGTGGAGCAGGACAACCCCGCTCCCGGCAGCATAGTCCACGAACTGTCCCAGCCGCTCCAGGACCTGCTCTTTACAGGAGGCGCAGTTCTCTCTGGGAACATAGAAACTGAACATCCGAATGTTAGGCGTATCCATAATGTGCGCCAGCTCCACAGTGTGTTTAAACAGCTCCATATGGGGCGCAAAATCATCTGTGATTCCGATTTTTCCGATAGGGGAACCTACGGCGGAAAGGGCAAATCCTCTGGCCTCCAGGCGCTTTTTGATCTCCCTGGCCTCCGTCTCCGAGTACTCCACAAAATTCCTGCCGTCTACGCCCCGCATCTCAATGTGATTCATATGTAATTTTTCCAGCACCTGCATCTGGGTATCCAGAGATGCGGCAATCTCGTCCGCAAATCCTGTCAAAATAATATTCTCAAACATACTTCTTCTCCTTTCCGGGTCCATGCCGTAAGTCGGCTCTCAATAAGTTCCCGTCGTGTCGAACACCACTCCGCTGCCTGTCTTTTTTCTGGAGGTAGCCCGCTTTTTGTTAAGCTCCCGCAAAAACAGCTCCTCATCAAAAGGAATCTCCACCATCCTGTCAAGCCAGCTGGACAGGTGCATGGCGTTGGAGAGAGTAAGCCCATGGATTCCCTCCGTTCCCTCCGCCACCAGGGGCGTGCCGTGAAGGATTTTTCCCGCGAAGGCTTTCAACACTCCCATATGCTGCTCGTTGCGGCCGTCTGTCTCCACCTCCTCCATCACGCACTGGGGCTGGGCAAATCCCTCCTTGGAGGTCTTACAGAAAACTCTCTCGTTTTCACTCAGACGGTACAGCAAAAGCTTATTGTGTTCGCACACCAGCTTGCCCATCTCCAGCGTGATTTCCAGGCGGTTGGTGCCAGGAGTGTCAGCAGTGGTGGTGACAAAGACGCCTGTGGCACCGTTGGCGTACTCCAGATAGGCCGTCACGTCATCCTCCACCTCAATATCATGCCATTTGGCCTCGTGGCAGAACGCCCGGACCCGCACCGGCATACCGCACAGCCACTGGATCAGGTCCAGTTGGTGGGGGCACTGATTCAGCAGCACGCCGCCGCCCTCACCGTCCCAGGTGGCTTTCCAGTCCGCCGCGTCATAATAGCTCTGGGTACGGTACCAGTCTGTGATAATCCAGTTTACCCGCTTAATCTGCCCCAGTTCCCCGCTGGCAATCATATCATGCATCTTGCGATAGACGCAGTTGGTTCTCTGGTTCAGCATGATGGCGAAGACTCTGTCGGACTTTGCCGCCGCTTCGTTCATCTCCCGCACCTGTTTGGTGTAGACTCCGGCAGGTTTCTCGGTGATGGCGTGCAGCCCCCGCTTCAGGGCGCTGATCACCAGCTCCGGATGCAGATAGTGAGGTGTGGCCACCAGCACCGCATCGCAGCTGCCGCTCTCGATCAGTTCCTTTCCCTCGCTGTAGACGGCCACATCCGACGGAAGTTCACGCCTGGCCCACTCTCGACGGGACTCTTTGATGTCGGCCACCGCCGTCAGCCGCATCTCCGGCACCTTTCCCTCCAGAATGCCCCGGGCATGGTTGCTCCCCATGCCCCCGATCCCTATGATTCCCAATCTTACCTGTTCCATGTCACCATAGCCCTCCTATTAGAGTTCCGCATACTCCCTGCAAGCACGCAGTCCCATGATGGATATCAGGCCGCTTAAGGCGTCCCGATATCCATCAGCGTGCTTTCCGGGAATATGCTGTTTTAGAGTTCCGCATACTCCCTGCAAGCACGCAGTCCCATGATGGATATCAGGCCGCTTAAGGCGTCCCGATATCCATCAGCGTGCTTTCCGGGAATATGCTGTTTTTGAGTTCCGCATATTTTCCCATATGCTGTTTTACCTGGTTCTCAGTATAGCGTGCGGCCTCCGGAAAATATATATATAGAATTGACCTTTTTATGATAAAAACCGACCTGGCTTTTCTTGACGGATATTCGCAGGCGTGTTACCATACATTTGAGATTTGGACGCCGGTCCACCCAGGAAAAGCATAGACGAGGAAGAATTATGGAAGACTCTGTATTTTATCCGCAAATAGAATTCACCTATGAAATTGTCCACAGAAGAAATATCTGCGCCACACCCATTATGCCCCACACTCATGACGCCACCGAAATCTATCTCAGTCTTTCCCCCCTGCCCAATGCGCTGCTGGGCAATCAGGTGTTCACCGCACGGCCAGGCACCCTGATTCTCATTCCGCCCTTTTGCGTACACCGGCTTTTTGACCGGACAGATGAGATCTATGACCGCTATATCCTCTCCGTGAACGCTCCCTGGCTGGACAGTGTCTTTCCCCAGGGGACGATGGGCTACGGCTATCTGAAGGCCGGGCAGCAGCCCCTGCTCCTCTCCCTGTCCGACTCACCGCTGCACGCCCTTCAGCAAAAACTGGAAAACCTTCTTTCTCTTCAGGAGAACGACACTTTCTACGCCATGGCCGCCTTTTTTGAGTGTATGGCCTTGGTGAATGACTTGATACAGCTGCGCGGCGAGGAGGGCGGGGAGGGTGTCCGCACCTCCCAAACCCAGCAGACCGTGGCCGATATTATCTGCTATTTGAACGAGCATTGCCGGGAATCTGTGTCGCTCCGGGAGCTGTCCGAACATTTTTATCTGCACCCCGACTACATTTCCCGAATTTTTAAAAAACATACCAACACCACCGTGGGCAGCTATATTACCCTGCAAAAGATGGCTCTGGCCCGGCAGCTGCTGTCAGAGGGAAACACCGTGACCCAGGCCCAGCTCATGACAGGCTACTCCAGCTATGCCCACTTTGCCCGCACCTTTAAACAGCAGGTAGGGATGCCGCCCGGCGCGTATCGCACCCGCAGCATCCCCACCTCCGGCAAATCCGCGCCTTATCCTTACTCTACATAGACCGCAATGGGTCCATGTTTCATACTCCCCCTGGGTCCTCCGGCAGCCCCATCTGCCGCAGTTTTTCCTCCATGGCAAAAAAGCGGCCCCCCGGCTGCTGTTCCTGCCACTCCAAAAACCGCTGCCGGGTATGGTTCTCCACCTCCCGGCGCAGTTCCTGCGCGGACATTCGGGCCGCCCCCTGCCCCCAGATAATCACCTGTTCCAGAGCGTCCGAGGTGGCCACCGTCACCTGATATTTCCTCCCTATTTGATGCACTGTCTTTTCAATATACTGATCCGCGGTCTCCGCCTCTCTGGTGTAGACCACATGGATGTTGTGATACTTTTGCACTGTGCCCGGATTGCCCTTGACCTTGTAGGCGTCGTACACCAGAATCAGAGTGTCCTGAATATACCCCTGGTAATTGCACAGTATATCCATCAGTTTCGTCCGGGCGCCCTCCACATTGCTTTGGGCCATCTCCCGCAGCTCCTCCCAGGCAAAGATAATATTGTAGCCATCCACCAGAAGATATCGTTCCCGATGCTGTTCAGGCGTTCCCTTGTAGACAGGCTCTTTGGCCGGGACCGCCGCCCGGGCAGGAGCGGCTGCTCTGTTCCATGGATTCTTGTCCAGCGCCCTGGTACCATAGGTCCGCAGATAGATTTCCTCTATCTCCTCCTGACTGATAAAGCGGTCGGCAGCTCCGTGCCCCCTTTGACCTGCCCGCAAGGCGCCAAAGCCATCGTTTTCCCCGACGCCTGGGACGCTCTCCTCCCCGCCGTCAGGCTCTCCGAACACCTCCGGCAAAAGACGGCGCAGCTTGTCCTCCGTGTCCACATGGGCATAGTCCTCCACCTGCCGCCAGGGCACGATAAATCCCGCCCCGTGGGCACAGAACACCGAGTCTGCGGGGTTGTCCAAATCCCGCTCCGGGTCATAGCCATAACGCTCTATGACCTCCTGCTCATTGTGGCAGGGGGCGTAACCATGAAAACGGCAGGATAGCCGGCCCTTTCCTCTGGTATAAGCATTTATCTCCATCTGATAGCCGTTTAGTGTGGCGGCCGGAGCCGTTCCCCGGAGAATACTGCGCTCGCCCAGGGTCTCCGGATCCTCAAAGCTGCCGCTTTTTTTCTGAATATCACTCATGGCTCTGCCCAGATTCTCCGTGGGCAGCTCCAGCGTATAGGCATAAACAGGCTCCAGGACGCGGCTCTGAGCCTTCATAAGCCCCTGCCGCAAGGCCCGGTAGGTGGCCTGCCTGAAATCTCCGCCCTCCGTATGTTTCAAATGCGCCCTCCCGGCAATCAAGGTAATCCGCATATCGGTTATGACGGAACCTGTCAACACACCTGTATGATGCTTTTCCTCCAGATGGGTCAGCACCAGCCGCTGCCAGTTTTTGTCCAGCTCATCCTCGCTGCAATCCGCCTGCAGTACCAGGCCGCTGCCCGGCTCTCCCGGCTCCAGCAGCAGATGCACCTCCGCATAGTGGCGCAGCGGCTCAAAATGCCCCACACCCTCCACTGGGGCTGTTACGGTCTCCCGATAGAGGATACCCCCCTGCCCGAAGGACACCCGCACACCGAACCGCCGCTCTATCAGCTCCTGCAAAATCTCAATCTGCACTTGTCCCATGACCTGGACATGAATCTCGCCCTCCGCGGAAGTATTGCCGCCCTGCCACAGAATATGCAGCTCCGGTATCTCCTCCTCCAACTGATACAAATTTCTCAGCATTTTATGCACATCGCACCCTTCCGGCAGCTGTACCCGGTAACTGAGTACCGGTACCAGACTGGGCTTTTCCCCGTCGCTCTGCACGCCCAGCCCCTGGCCGCTGTAGGTCTTGTCCAGGCCTGTGACGGCGCAGACGCATCCCGCCGGGGCCTCCTCCACCAGCTGGTAGCCCGCCCCGGAATATATACGTATCTGATCAACCTTCTCCCCGCCTAACAGTCCCTTCACCCGCAGACTGCCGCCTGTGACTTTCAAATCCGTCAGACGACTGCCGCTTTCGTCTCTCTCGATCTTGTATACTCGCGCCGCCAGCTCCGGTCCATAAACCGGCTCGTAGGTGTAGCGGGCAAGTCCCTGCAGCAGTTCCTCCACCCCCTGTAGTTTCAGAGCGGAGCCGAAATAGCATGGAAATACCTGGCGCCTGTGAATAGCCTGGCGCAGTTGGGGTATCGTCAGGCTGCCGTGCTCCAAATAGAAATCCACCAGCTCCTCGCTGCACAGCGACAGCCTCTCCAGCCATTGCTCCCGGTCAGACTGACTCTCAGACCAGCTTTTCTCCTGCCCGGCGCTCCCCACGCCCAAAAAAGCATCTGCCCGGCCAAAATCAATACAATTCTCGTCCAGACGCTCCTGAAGCTGTTTTAATAACGCCTGTGATTCTGTGCCCGGCTGATCCATCTTGTTAACAAACAAGTAAGTGGGGATTTCATAGCGTTTCAGCAATTTCCAAAGAGTTTCCACATGGCCCTGTATCCCATCCGCTCCGCTGATCACCAGCACTGCCGCGTCCAGCACCTGTAAGGTCCGCTCTGTCTCCGCAGAGAAATCCACATGTCCCGGTGTGTCCAGCAGTGTGATCTCCCTTGTTTGACCGTCATAGTCAACGCTTATCTGCGCCTGCTTGGAGAAGATCGTAATGCCTCTGGCCTTCTCCAGGGCATGGGTGTCCAAAAAGGCATCCCCGTGGTCCACCCGCCCCAGTTTCCTGACTGTTCCGGTCAGATACAGTATCCCTTCCGCCAACGTGGTTTTTCCGGCGTCCACATGGGCCAGAATACCCACCGTCAGCTTTGTGCATGCTCCGTTGCTCATATCTATATTCGCTCCCTGATTCCCGTAGTATTTCCTCTTATTCTACAGGAAAAGGGCGGTTATGTACAGTGCCAAAAAAGCATTTACCCGGCGTGCCGGGCTGAAAGCCCAGCGGCCTGCTAACTTTCCTGTCCCAGATTCCGCAGATAGCTGCGCATGGCTGTGGCCCGGCTCCCCGGCTGCGAGACTGCCATCTCCCGCAGGCAGCGCTCGCTGGCCTGCCTCCGCAGCCGCAGATGCACAGCCAGCGAAACCAGAAAGCTGACAATCAAAAAAGCGTAAAAGCTGATACCTCTGGAAACCAGCATGGCAGGAGTGACTGTCCCGGCCCCAAACACCGCCGTAAACGCCGTCACAAACACGCCCTCCGCAGGTCCTACAGCGCCCGGCAGCGGCAAATTGCTGACCGCAAGCGTGAGCAGCGCCTGGAGTCCCGCTATCTGTATCCAGCTATAGCCGCTGCGTCCAAACGCAAGGTATACCATCCAGGTCACAGAAAACAGCATTCCCAGCCGGAGCAGGCTCAGGGCAAGCACCTGCAGGGTCAGGCCGGGATTTGCTTTTATGCAGGCGGCTCCCCCGGCATACTGGGTCAACTGGCGCTCCAGCTTTTCCTGTGCAACGTCCGGTTTTTTCAGAATGCGAAGTCTCGCCAGAAGTTTCAGAACTCCCCGGCAGGCGCGCCGTGACAGCCCAGGCAGGAACATTACCATGCCCATACCCACCGTGAGCAGCGCCATCGTCACCACCCCGTAAAACAAAAGCAGTCCCATACCGCCGTCAAACACCCCGGCTCTGCGGGCGAACAGCCACGCTCCCCCGCCCCAGATTAAAATGGCGATCTGATAGCAGGCCGATACCAGCAGCATATTCAGTGTCCCATGAGCTGCTGGTATACAATCCTGGCTCATACAGTATATCTGCGCTGGCTGGCCTCCGGAAGCGGAGGGCGTGATGGAACTCACATAAAAACCTACAAAGGAATAATCCAGGCAGCGCCGCAGGGATGTCCTGTGTCCCAGACGCCTCAGAATCTGGTGGGTGCACAGAGCCTCACAGCCCACATACCCAAACATCAGCCCCAATCCCCCCAACAAAAAGGGAAGTTTCACCTTCTTTAAGCTCGCCCACAGCGCCCCCAGAGACTGCTCCCGAAACAGAACAAACCCTGTGACGGCCATCATCGCTGCCAAAAGCAGCCAGCCCAGATATCTTTTCTTTCCCTGTCTCATGTAACAGCTCTCCCTTCTCTGTCCACCACATCTATCATTTGGTCCAGGACCCCTGCCCGCAGTTGTCTTCTGAGACACTCCATGCGCTGCGCCGCCGCCTCTAAACGCTCCCGGTCCAACAATATCTCCCTTATCTGTCCGCCGCAGTTCCTGGAATCCGCCACCCAGCCGATTCCCTGCTCCGCCATCCACCTGGCGTTGTTTCGCTCGTTTTGCAGAGCGGGGGGCCAGGTAAGGATGGGAACTCTGGCAAAGATTGCCTCAAATAAGGTAATCCCCCCGGGCTTGGATACGATCAAATCCGCACGGGCCATATAGTCCCACACTTCACTGACATAACCCTCCACCTGAATATTTTCCCATCTTCCCCTCAGACGTCTGTAAAGCCGCCTGTTATAGCCGGTAATAATCGTGACATGAATGTGGGGAATCCGGCTCAAAGCATCATAAAAAGCGTTGTTCCCTGGCAGCATCCCCAGACCCCCTCCCATAATCAGCAGTTCCCTTGCTTTTTCCCCACTGTGTTCGCTGTGATGCGGCAACTGCCTAAACTCCTCCCTGACAGGAATGCCTGTAACACACACCAGACCTGGGTCCACTCCCTTTTCCGACAGTTTTCGGCGTACCTCTCCGTTGGGAACCAGGTAGCAGTCTGTGTTGCGGTTGATCCATTCCGGGTGGGAACTCACATCCGTAACACATGTTATCAGTGGAATATCCATCGTTTTTCCGCCCACCTTTTCCTTGAGCCGTGAGACCAGTTGGGCACACAGCGGATGGGTAGCTATTATCACATCTGGCTGCCTTTGACAGAGCAGATCGGTCAGCCGGTCCAAAAGCATGCCCTCAAAGGGGGGACAGGCGTCAGACCGCCCCTTTCCTGTGGACCTGTAATACAGATTAAATACCTGTCTTCCATGGGTAACCATCAGATTAAAGCCTTTGTATAAGATACGGGAAAGCTTTGGCAGGGCATAGGCAGGAAAGTCCACCACCTCCACCGATGCATCAGGGTGGCTGCCCAACAGCTGCTGCCTCAGAGACTGGGCAGCGCTCCAATGCCCCATGCCAAATTTTCCAGTTAGAATCAAGATATTCATTGCATATTCCCCCTCCGTCTGACTTTAGCATAGCCAACCTTTCTAAAGCCCGGCAGAAGAAAAAGCAAAAGAAATTATAAAGAATTTACACAAAACTTGCTAAAAACCCAAATCCTCCCCTACCAGAATCACCTGGATCCGCCCGGCATGTCTGGAAAAACGGGTGGTCAGGAACTGACAGCAAATCGTATCCGGGGATTTACAGTCCGCGCACGCTCCAGTGGTCTTGCAGGGGGTCTTGATTGGAAAACGCTGGGCATTGCAGGTCGCCGCCTCATTCCGGGCGCGGTACACGGCTGCGTCCACATCCCTGCAAATTTTGTTCATTCCCACAATCATGAGAACATGTCTGGGACCGTAGGCAATGGCAGAGACCCGATTGGAGTTGCCATCTATATTTATCAGAATTCCGTCCTCTGTCACCGCGTTGCTGCTGGTCAGGAAAAAGTCCGCATCATACACTGCCAGCTCCATTTTATGTCTCTCCTCCTGGGTCTGGGCGGCGTCACGGTTATATACCTGGTAATTTCCCGCCAGCACCGCCTGTTTCAGTCCGATTTCCTGAATGCTCATGGAGCCGCCCCAGCTTATGCTGCTGCCCTGTGGAATCAACTCCAGAGCTTTCTTAAGCGCCTCCTCCCTGGTAGCTGCGTAGTAGCCCTTCATATTGCGGCTCTCCAGTCCCTTGATCACCGTCGCCGCCAGGAGTTCATTTCTCTTTGCTCTGTTCTCGTCCATTGCGCTTTCCTCCGTCTGTTCTTTTCTGTTAAAACGCTATTGTCCCAATGAGTCAATTACATTCTTTTTTACATTCTTTACCGAGTTATGACACTATTTCCTGTATGTTGATGTCAGTTTTCATGATGTTCTATACCCCGCTGTTTTACAGGATTTTTGATAAACATATCTGTCACATTTACAGTTTTTTCGCCTGTCATAAGCGTTTTCTGACACGCATGACATGTGTAGTGTTTCGTCAATTCCCGCCGCCAGTCTGTCCCAGAATCTCCGTGATCTTCTGTATCAATTCCTCCTCCTTCAGCCGGAACTTGATCTCTACGCGTCTGGAGGCCGCCATGTCGATCTCGCCAGTCCCCGCCACATAGATAGGGCTGCTGTAGGAACGGCCATTGATGGTCAGCATGGACTGTAGCTGCTCCACCTTGGCCTGGCTGAGTCCATTGTTCGAGTCCAGTATATATCTGGCCACTGAGCTTGCGCGTTCCGAGGACAGGTCCATATTGTGCTGATAGCTGCCGTCTGTGTCCGTGTGTCCCTCTATAATAATCTCCGCAATATAGTCTCTGTATTGATCCTGCAGCAGTACGTCCAAATACATGGGGATAATCTCTGTCAGAGTAGCCTTGCTGGCGTCCGTCAGGTTGGCGCTGCCGTATCTAAACAGCACATCCGAGGAAAAGCTGATAGAACCGTTTTGGGCGTCCACCTTCATATTGGAATTGTTAAATCTGGACTGCAATTCTCCTATGATATCCGTCCTCACTCCCACAATATCCTGCAGCTGGCTCCGGGTAGATTCCAATTCCCCTCTGGCCTCGTCGATCTCCAGATAGGCGGCTGCCAGCTCCTCCTTGGTCAGAGCGGCCGCATCATAGGCCTCCTGAAGCTTTAGCAGGGAATCCTCCAGGTCGTGCTTGGACGCCTCGATCTCGCTGCGGTAATTCTCCAGATCAACCCGGGCCAGTTCAAGCTCCTCCGACGCCACATCCAGTTTCTGTTTAGCGGCGTTAAGCTCAATCTGGGTCTGCTCCAGGTCCGTGGTTTTCTGCTTATAGATTGCCAGCGTAATAGCAATGATCAAGATAAAGATAAGCAAAAGGGCCGCCATCATGTCCGAATAGGACTGCCAGTAGCTTGGTTCCTCAAATGCCCCTCTCTTTCGGTATCTTCTCGTCAAAATTTGTTTCCCCCTTTTTTTAATTTAAAGTTCCGCATATCCCCTACATGCCGTGGGTTTCCGCATAGGTGTACAACTGATTACTGATTTCCTCGTTGATGGTATCACAGGTGGCGTCGATTCTCTCCGACTGCTCCTTGAGCTGCTGGGCCATGGCCTCCTGTCTGCCCATGGTCTCTTCCAGTGCCTTCAGCAGGGAATTGTTGGTCTGTACCAACTCCCTGGTGGTCTCTGCCATGGTCCGGTAATTGTCGGCGTACGTCTCCTGGGCCTTGCATGCCTTCTGTAGAGCTGTACCCAGTTTGTCAAAATCCGCCCCCAGGTTCTGCTCCATCTGGGCGGTAAATCGCTGTACCATCTTGTCAAGGCTCTCCGCCTGCTCCCGGGACTCGCCCTTCAAAAGCTCCGTCATCTGTTTCATGGAATTGGCCATATTGGCCTGGTAAACCAGCATGGCCTTGGCATTGTCGTCCGTGTTGTTGACCATGGGTTCCACGCATTCCCTGAACGCGGCCAGAAACTCCTGCAGCTTGTCATAGGCGTCTGCCATCAGGCTGCGGTAAGCAAACTGGAATACCAGCGAGAACAGGATACCGTATACCGAGGTGTGGAAAGCCACCTTCATACCGTCCAGCAGCGGTCCCACATTATCCGAAATCGTATAGATGTCGTTGCCATTAAAGGAACCCAATCCGATGGACAGACCGATAAAGGTGCCCAAAATACCCAGACCTGTCATGGTACCGGATATGGCGGAATTGTAATAGTTCATGCCCACCTGGTTCAGCAGATCGTCGTTGAGATAATCCTCTATCTCACAGCGCCCCATCAGTCCGTGCCTAGTCTGGAAACTGTTCATCTTTTTCTGATAGCGGTAAAACGCCTCGTCCAGCACATCGTCACCAAACACCTTGCTCTTGGCGCGATATGTCTCCCAGAGCTTGTGGTCGCCGCCGTCGTAGGCCTTATATATCTTGTCTGCCTCATCCATCAGCTTGTCCGTCAAACGATTGAGCCGGAAAAAGCTGGAGAACGAGATTAAGAATAATATGCCGATCAGCAGTAAAAATACCAGGTTGATCACCAGATTGCTGACAGACGTCACCTGCCCGGTAAAAACTCCGTTTACCACCAGCACAAAGCCCACTACGAAGAGATACACCGGCAAAAGCATATAATACATTCTGTTTTTCATTGAATTTCCTCCATTCTGCCTTCTTCTACTATCTTTTACTATCTTTCCTTTTTATGTGAATTTTATCATATTCCTTTTTTTACCACAAGCAATATGCGGAAATCTTAATGAAAATTTAGAAATTGTTCATACATCTTAACAAAAAAGGCCTGTATGTAACATTCCTGTCACATGCAGACCCTTTTTCACACACTCTCTATATTAGTAACCGCCTATACGGCCACATCCACATTGTTTCCCTTAAAAGCCTCCGCCTGCAGGGACTTGGCATTCCTCTCGTAGGGATTGTCCTCGTTGTACTGAATTTTGGTGCTGGTAGTGCCGCCCGCCACATAGCTGCGCCCACACTCGGGACAGACTCCCATATGCAGTTGGACGCTGGCCTGCAGCACCTTTCCGTCATTCAGTGCCGCCTTTTTGTAGGCGTTGGAAACATGCTCCTGCTCATGAGCCATCACCGCCGAGCCTGCTGCCTGGGGCGAAATATGTGTCGCCGACTTAAAGCTCACCATCTCATCGGAGCCATCTTTATATTTTCTTGCTTTGCAGGTCTGACACTCGGCCCGGCCCACCTGCCTGGCCCCCCGGCTGTCCTGGACCTTTCCCGCACTGTCCACTGTCCCTGCGGCGCCCACCGGGAGCATACGCTGCGCTGCGCCCGCCACACCACTGACAGAACCATACATGCCGTAACCCATACTATAAGGCATACTGCCGACACCCATAACACTGAGTCCCATCAGAATCTCCACTTCCTTTCTGCTTTCCGAAACATACTGCCATTCATATCTTTATGTTCAGTATAGGCAAATTTTGCCTGTTTGTCAACAGGGCGCGGGTCAAATTCACGCATATTTGGACATTATGGCAGATAGACGCTGACATCCCTGGGCACATAGACTCCAAAGGATACGCTGCCATCCTCATGCAGGGTGTACAGACATATAGTCAGAGACGAAAGACCGCTGCCATCGCCGTTATAACCGCCGTCCCAGGCATGCCTGTCGTCTCCCCAGGGGTGACTGAACAGCCAATCGACCCGGGCGCCTGTGGAATTATTCGTCTGATAAGAAGGGGCTTCGCCCGGCAGCAGATAGGAAAAGGATACCATTCCCTCCTCGTCCGGTGTCGCCGTCTGGCAGGTGTCCTCCAGCAGCACGCACTTTTCCTCCAGATTCTCCAGAGTCAGCTCCGCCAGAAAACGGCTGACCTCATCATCGGATGACTCCGTCGTATCCTGCTGCTCACTAAACGCAGTCACCTCCCTGCTTTCTTTCAGCAGCGTCTGGGCCATCACAGGATCTGCCTTACTCTCGTCCAGTTCAAGCACAAACAGGGCGTTGAGTCCGTCGTAGTCCTCCCGGCGGCTGATGCTCCCATCCTCCTCGTTATAGTTGTACAGACCTTTTCGGTAGAAATCCGTGTCCGTCACACACAGATAGAGGGTGTGATCCGCGAAATACTCCACGTTGGAGCAGTTCACCAGCCAGTAAAGCACCCCTTCTCTCTCAAAAAAAGCAGCGGCCCCCCGCATGGTAACGGCATTGTACTTTGCCGGGTCGTATCCCTGAATCAGAGGGGATACAAAGAAAGAGTCCTCTTCCGTCACAGCAGCACCGTCCGCCCTCTGAATCGCCACTGCCGCATAAGTGCAGTCCGTCTGTATATCCTCCGCATCCGTTCCCATGGAGTAATCGGAGATGCCCTCCCCCGAGACCACTCCCAGCAGGGTTACCTGATATCCCCCGTAGGACTGCGTGTTTGCCTGAGATGCCTGCTGCTCCCCAATCTCCTGAAACGCTATTGTCAGCTTGCGGTCATGCGCCTCCTGCGCCACCTCCTGCGCTGTATACAACTGCTGCCAGGCAGCATAGACCGTCCCCGAAACCCCCGTCAGCATCAGCAGCAGGCCGGCGGCTTTGACGGCCCAGCCCAGCAGCCCTTTCATCTGCTTTTTCCCGCCCGTTTTCGTCCCAGCCAGTTCCTCCTGCACCCGCAGTTGAATCCTCTGGTTCAACTGCTCTCCCGGTTCATTGCCGGGCGTCAATGCCTGATACAGTATATCGTCTATGTCTCTGTTCTCTTTATTCCTCATAGCTCCATCTCCTTTTTCAATCTCTGCCGCAATGCCTTTCTGGCATGGTGCAGACGACTCTTTACCGTCCCCAGGGGAATTCCTGTGATCTCAGCGACCCGCTCCAGCGGCTGCTCTTCCATATAATACAGCAGCACAATGACCCTCTGCCGCCAGGGCAGCTCCTCCACCGCCCTTCTGACCATCTTGTCCCGTTCCCGGGACAGCAAAAGCTGCTCCGGCGTAACCGCCTGCCGATCCGCCGCAGAATTATCAGGATCCTGTGCAGACATCCCCTCCGCAACCCTCTGTCTCCAGGCGTATTTGCGCCTTTTGTTTTTCCAAAGCCGCATCGCCACGGACAGGCAGTAGCTCTTCACATTGCCCATGCGCTCCAGCCCGTCCAGCCGCCGCACCACCACCAGCCAGGTGTCCTGATACAGCTCGTCCGCCTCCGGCCCGCCGCTCGTCAGCCACTTGCAGAAAGAATAAATCTCCTTCCCGTATTCCCTTATATACTCCGTAAGTTCCGCATTTGTCATGATCGTACCCCTGCACTTCCGCGTTTCTCTTTGAGACGTCTCTACACATACATTGTAACAGATCGGCAAAAGGTTCAAAATTTTTACCATACACTTTTACAGAGGAGGGGAAATTTTGTCTGGACGAGAATCGCAATATCTTTGTGGGAGCTGTGAATATCCACCATTATCTGAACGACTCGCTGCTGAAATGCGGAGGACATATCGGAGACGGCGTGCGTCCGTCAGAGAAAAGAAAGGGGATCGCTCTATAGGTATAAAAAGCCCCGCAGATGTCGAACTTCCGGTATCCGCAGGGCTTTTTCCTAATTATACGTCCTTCTCTTTTGTACTTCTGACAACGCCGACAGCAATCAGAACGATTCCCGCCAGGATGCAGACCAGCAGCAGCAGCCACTTCACATTGCCGTCAATAGTATCACCTCTCCATACAAAGGGCCGAAAGACGGGAAAGGCTTTCCTGTTGTCAAGCCATCTGTTTATAAGACCGTCCGCAAAAAAACTGAATACACCGATAAGAGCCACACTGATTCCGGCTTTAAACCACCCCCTCATCTTCGTGTAGCGAATCAGCAAAAACAAAAGCCACACAAACGCCGCAATCGGCAGTGAGATGACCGGGGCAATCCGCCAAAATGCAGAGGACTTGGTGTAAAGCCCGATACTCAGCATCATCAGTCCAAAGAATACCGTAGAAACCGTCATCACGGTCAGACCCTTTTGATTGCCCAGCAGCGCCCTGAGCGGCCTTGCATAGACCGCAAAAGGAAGAAAACACACGGAAAATCCCAGCAGCACCGACAGCGATACCATAAAGAACCATCTCCCATGAGTATAAAGACAGATGACTCCCAGCAGCAGGAGCAGGCTGGCAGTAAATGTGCCGAGAGTCCAGAGGAACTTATTTTTCGGAATCATCAGAGGCACCACAATCAGGGAGGCCGCCGTGATCAGCGAGGCCAGGACGATAAAAAACCAGTCCAGCGCCGCCCCGGCAACAAGATTTACAATCAGACACACCAAAATCGGAATCATAAAAATCCCAGAGATGACAGTGCCCAGGAGCGCCGATTTCCGCTTAAAGAATCCTGCCTGACGGCTGAGTACATCCTGGGTCTCTGACTGCAGGTCCGTCACAAGCTCCGTGCTGCGCATTTGCTGCAAAAGCATAGCGCAGTCCCCACACTCCATAAGATGCTCATTCACCAGTTCCCGACTCTCGTCACTGCATATCTGATCCGCGTAAAGCGGGAGAAGATCACGGATTACATTACAATTCAGTTTCATAATCACTCCTCCTTTTTCGGTAGAATTGTTTTCTGAAGTTTCAGTTTTGCCCGGTGATACGTCACTCTCGCCCAATTCTCTGTCTTCCCGCAGATACCGCCGATTTCCCGGAAGGACAATTCCCCGAATATCCGCAGCTCAAACACTTTTCGGTAAGGCTCCTCCAACTCATTCAGAGCCATGTGAATCCGGTAGGACGCGTCCCGCTCCTCCACCTCACGCTCAATATTGACGCCGCTGTCCACATCCGTATCCGGCGGTATCTCTCCGCTTTTTGCCAGTCTGCGCATCTCGTCATAAAACAGATTCCTGGCGATGGCGCATAGCCATGTCACCTCGTCCGATTCCCTGCGGAACGTGCTTTTTGCGGTAAAAGCCCTGTAGAATGTCTCCTGCGCGATCTCCTCCGCCAAATGCTGCTTTTTCGCCAGCACCATGACATAAGAATAGACCCGCATATAGTACGTCTCATACAATCTCTCGAACATTTCTTCCCGCATGCCGTATCACCTCTCTTCTGTAACTTCATTGGTTAGACGGGCAGATTCCGGTTTTGTTACAGGAAATTTAATATAGGAAAAAATCCGGCCAGCACGCCGGATTTTTTCCTTAATCATTTTTCCTTTTCCAATAGCTTATCCAATTCCATACGCAGTCGGTTTTTTAAATCCTCTAACTCCTCCGGCGTCGGCAAAAATTCATCCGCTACCAATTCTGAACCTAATTTCCAGACAGGCCCTCCCGTTTCCGTGTCTCCTTTTCTTCTGGGAAAAATATGCCAATGCATATGAACGCCGCTGCCTGCGCCTAAAAGCTCATAGTTCAGCTTATCTGGCTTAAACGCATTGTAAACAGCCTCCGCCACAATTGCCATTTCATGAAGAAATTCATCCCTATAATTCGGTTCCAGGAAATGCAATTCCGTCGCATGCTCTTTGCACAGAAACAATGAATAACCTTTAATACGCTGATGATCCCCAATCACAACATATCCCGTGTTCAATTCCTTTACAAAATACGGATTCTTTCCATTTTTAATCCAATCAATTCTCTCACAAGCCATACAATATTCCATAGATTTCTCCTCCATAGTCAGTTCCCAGTTCATCCATTTCTTCCACAAAGTACCTTATCACCCGCTTGTAAAATTGTCAAGTCCTGTCGGATTTTAGTCCCGGCAACTGCCTGGAAATCTGTTTTCTTTTTACGTAGAAGTATATTTCTGAAAGAACTTTACTACAGGTGGGACAGGCAAAAACCAGATCAAAGGGAGAAACAGTAAGATGCGTACAAAAACAGTGACCGGACAGGCTTATAAAAATTTCCCGCCGACATCACGACCCGCTGGACTTGTAGTGTCTCACTCCGAACCGCCACAGCCCATAACAGGGCAGCAGAAAAGCCACCGCCAGAAGGGGCAGGAAGATATAGACCGGGCTGGTGACTCGTCCCAAAATATATTGCAGGGGATAGTATTGAACCAGCCCATAAGGAATAACTACCGTGGCAAACTGTAAAATCCGTTTCCCGTATATATCCAACGGATATTTGCCATACTCCCGGGCGCCGTCCGTCAGCACATTCATGAATTCCAGCCCGTCCAGCGTGAAAAAGCACAGCGCCGCATAGATCAGGAACAGCCCGGCGAACACCGCCATTCCCCCAATCAGCATAAACAGGAATGTACACACCTTTCCCGTCGTCCAGGACACCTCCACAGTACAGAAAGCATATATCAGCATACATCCCGCCTGAAACATCCTGCCCAGCCGGGTCAGTTCAAACTCGCTGCCCAGAACCTGAAGAATCTCTCCCTGGGGACGAACCAGCACCCGGTCAAACTCACCGTTTCTGACGATGCCTGAGAACCTGTCAAACCCTCTGGCCCACATCTCCGCCAGAGAAAACTCCATCAGCACAATGGCGTAGCAGAGCAGCACTTCACTGTAGCTGTACCCCTTGACCTGATGAAATCTCTGAAACAGAAAATAAATCCCCAGAAACACATTGAAAGACACCAGGAACTGTCCCAGACTGGTCAACAAAAAGGAGACCTTGTACTGCATCATCCCCCGAACTACGATGGATATATAATGTCTGTATAATCTCAGTTTTTGCCGCATACTATCCTCCCTGTACCAACACTTTTCTCTCCGCCCTGCGGCACAGGCGCCATCCTACTCCCACCAGCGCTGTCAGCCAAAATATCTGCAGGCAGACGGCCCTGCGCATCTCCGCTCCCGTCATACTGCCGCTGTATATTCGCAGAGGAACATTCTGCATGGCCGCAAAGGGCAGCAGTTCCATGATATATCGCAGTTTCTCTGGAAAAAAAGGCAGCGGAATCACCGCCCCCGCAAAAAATTCCACTGTGGAGACAAAAAATATCCTAACCCCGTCCGGGGACAAAGTGTAAAAGGTTGTGATGTAGACCAGCATGGTAAACGCCACGATTACCAGCAGTCCCAGCAAAAGGGTCAGTAAAAACAGAACTCCGTGCAGCCAGCTCGCAGGGAAACGCAGTCCATACGGCGCAGGCAGCAGCACCGCCACAGCCAAAATAGGCACGCAGCGCAGCAGCGCCTTGGAGGTGCGGTTCGCCACAGACCTCGAAAACCACATTTGATAGATGCTGACAGGGCGGCATAGTTCATAGGCGATATTGCCATTTCTGATAGACTCAAAGATTTCCCCCTCGATAATCCAGGCTCCGAACACCGCCAGAAACGCCTGCTGCAGCCAGATATAGGTCACCACCGCCTCAAAGCTCATGGGAAAGGCCGCTGCATCCACCTCATAAAACGCCCTGTACACCAGTATCTCCATAATTCCCCAGAAGAACTGGGTCACAATCCCCGCCGCTGCCGCCGTCCGGTACTGTAGTCCCATGGAGAAACGCAGTCTAAAAAAAGAAGTGTATTTTTTCATATCTCATAGCTGCGATACAGCTCCGCCACCTCCTCTTCAATGGTCTCCCCGCCCCGTCGAATATCCTCCAGCGTGCCATCCAACAGAATCCGGCCCTTGCCGATCAAGATAATCCGCTTGGTAAGCGCCTCAATATCCTGCATGTCATGGGTGGTCAGAATCACCGTTGTGCCGTGGTTTTCATTCTGTCTCTTAATAAAATCCCGCACTGCCAGCTTGGATACAGCGTCCAGGCCAATGGTTGGCTCGTCCAAAAACAGGATACGGGGACTGTGCAGCAGAGAACCCGCAATCTCACAGCGCATACGCTGTCCCAGAGACAACTGTCGGGCGGGAGTGCGCAACAGTTCTCCCAAATTCAATAACTCTGTCAATTCTTCGAGATTGGACCGATAAACCTGGTCCGGAATGGTATAGATATCCTTCAGCAATTCATAGGAATCTATGACCGGAACATCCCACCACAACTGAGAACGCTGTCCGAATACCACGCCGATCTGGCGCACATGCTCAATTCGATTCTTCCAGGGCACCCTGCCGTCTATCAGGCAGCTACCGCTGTCGGGTGTCAATATTCCGCTGAGAATTTTGATTGTGGAGCTTTTCCCCGCTCCGTTGGGTCCGATATAGCCCACCATCTCTCCGTCCGAGATAGTGAAACTCACATCGTTTAAGGCATGAATCTCCTCATACTCTCTGTGGAACAGAGCTTTCACGGCCTCGTGAAAACCCGCATTCCGTTTTGCAATCCTGTACGACTTGCACACGTTTTCCATCGTAATCATCATTGCTTCCTCCTGGTAGTTATGCTTGCACATCTTTCCAAGTAGTTTCCCATACACCCATCGCCAACAAATTTCCATGCCCTCCGGTTCCGGGTGTCAGGCAAAATATTCTATTGGACCCTGACAATGCAGGAACTTTATCTTATCAAAGTTGGACAGACTTGTCAATCCCCAACATGGCAGATTTCTCTGAAACTCTCAAAGCTCTCTGTTCGGGCGGCAGACTTATGCCACTTTCGCAGAACCTCCATATCTGTCTCGCCCAGAATGCATCTGCGGATATCCTCCGGAACAACCCCTATATCCTCCAGCAAGTCAATGATAGCCTGCCGAGTTCCTGTTTCAATGCCCTGTTCAATTCCTTTCTCAATTCCTTTCTCAATAAAGTGTTCTGACCAATTACACATATTCTGTACCCTCCCCTCCAACTCCGCCGTCATAATCATACCGTATTCTTCTTCCAGTATGCGTTTTTTCTCTGCCACATCTATCCGGGAAAACAGTTGCTCCAACATGGAAATCAATTCATTGGATGAATCCTTCATATTTTCCCCATCTCTGATATTGACGATAATCCCCTGCATCAGATCAATTTTGTGCGCGCTCTCTTTGTTCCCAAAAACTGTCTTTCGTTCCAGATTAATCTCCTCTATGGAGTCGCCATCCCTTCCCTGCGCAAAACAGATCCAGATGCTGCGCACTTTTTTCAAACCGTCATAGTCCATTCCATAGAATTCCGTGTGTTTTTGCGCAGAAATCATCCGAGCCATATAAAACAAAATCCTGTTTTGCAAATGATATCCCAGTTTTTCCGGTTCTGAGGATTTCTGGGCCTCAATGTTAATAAGGAACTTCATCTTGGTCTTCCGGTGGTAGGCAGAGAATCGAATATCAAAAAATATCTTTCCCTCTCCCGGCACATTATCCTCTGTGTTCGATTCCGTCACTCTACCCAAATTGGTCATCCCCGGGTCAACAGACATCGACGCCACCTCAATATCACTGCCGATACAGTTCATAATTTCTGTAACTGACATATCCTGAAATTCTCGCACAGTGTATTTCAGAATTCGGGCCAGTATCTGTCTGTCTGCGAGAAGATACTTTATATTGGTGTCATAGGTGCTTGCGGTCCCCGCCGCCTCAACTGCCTGCGCTAAACTGGTCTCTGTCATTTGTTCTCTCTTTCTCTGCCTTGTAATAGCAGTACTTGTTTTTGCAGAGGAGAGCTCTGGATGTTGATTCCATGTGTACAAAAATAAACCATGGCATATATCGCCTGTAGTCCTATTATACTGAACATTCACAATAAAATCAATTCTCCCTGAGATATCCTCTTAAAAATAAAAAGAGAAAACACAGATCCGACATCTATAAACGCGAATCTATTGTTTCCTCTATCCATTGTATCCCCAGTGTATACTATCAGGCACAACCTGTCAAGTATATATTTAGGAGATTCCTTATTTTCAGGAAATATCAAAGCCCTCCCCCTGATACCGTTCCAGTTCAGTCCGGATAATCAGTTTCATGGCGCTGTCCTCACTCATCTCTTTCAACCGCTCCCCGGCTACGGACTCCTGGGCAAAGCTGTTAAAAATATCCATCTTGCCCTGCAGCACCTCCAGCATTCTCTCGTCAATGCTGTTCTCTGACAACAGCCGATGTACCATAACCTTCTGTTTCTGCCCCATGCGGTAGGCCCTGGAGATGGCCTGCTCCTCCGTGGAGGGTTTCCACTGGGGTTCGCAGAGAATCACCATACTGGCCGCCTGCACATTGATGCCCGTGCCCCCGGCGATGATCTGACTCACCAGCACGCTGCCCGGCTGGCTCTTTGCGAATTCATCCAGAATCTCCTGCCGTTTCGCCCCTGATATCCCGCCGCTGATAGGGCCGTAGCACCGCTCGCCCAACAGCTGCATCACCGCCTGAATGGTGTGCAGAAAGAAAGAAAAGACAATGACCCTCCTGCCGTTCTCCCGGGCCGCCTCGCACAGCTCCAGCAGCCGCGCCGCTTTGGAGGAATCCTGAATATCCTCCACATTCCAGGACACCTGGCGCACCGCCATGTAATTGCCCTCCAGCAGAGACTGATAATACGCCTCCTTCTCCCGGCGGTTCATGGCGCACCACTCCTGCTTTTCCTCCTTTTCCGGCAGCTCCGTCAACACGTCCTCCCGGACACGGCGCAGATACACCGCCTCCGCCGCCTGCCGGAAACTGTCGGCTGTGGACAAAGCCGCCACTCTGTCCAGCTTTTTCGCCGCCTCCTGGTTCAGCATACTGACCAGAAAAGTCATTTCCTCCACCTTGTTCTCCAGGGGTGTTCCCGTTAAAAACAGCACATATTCCGCAGCCTCCGCCAGACGACTCAGAGCCTTGGTCCTCTGGGCCTGGGGATTTTTCACATAGTGGGCCTCGTCCACTACCAGCAGGTCAATGCGCTCCTGCCCCAGCTCCAGGCGTGTGATCGTCTCGTAAGTGGTGATGCCCACACCCCCGTTTTGTCTCCATTGGTCATATTCCGGATCCCGGTCAGGTCCGTGGATTTCCAGCGCCTGCTGCCTGCTGTGATTACTTACCTCCCTGCCCCAGTTGACCATGACGCTCACCGGACACACCACCAGAAAATGGGTTTTCCCTTGCGCCATCAAATGGGCCATGCAGGCGATGGCCTGTATCGTCTTTCCCAGGCCCATCTCATCCCCCAGCAGCACCCGCCGGTTCTGGATGATATATTTTACGCCAAAAAGCTGGTATTGCCGCAGGGTGGAACGCATCCGCGTCAAATCCAGCTCCAGCGCCTCAATGCTTTGCACATATTCCTCGGAAAGACCGCCTGAATATGCTTTCTCCTCCAGACTCTCCCCGGTGATCTCCTCCAGCCGGGCGTAAAAGGGAGCCGTATTGCGGCCAAAAGCCTGCTGCACCAGAAAGGCCGTATCCTGCTTAAGTACCCGCCGGGTGCTGCCATATAGCTTTTTCGCCTGACTGGCATAGCCCCGCTGCACCAGAGTATCCAGCCAGCAATAGGCATCCAGCGCCTGCTGCTTTTGCTGGCTGTTCTTAAAGAGCCAGCCCCTAACGCCCTGCAGCAGCCTGGCGTTTTGCAGCTTTCCCTGCAGAGATTCATGATACTTTTCCTGGACAATTGCCGCCCGCTGGGCCTCTCCCCTCAATTCTGTCAGAATATAAAGTCCCTGCAATATGGCTGCCTGCCTGGGATTTCCCTGAGGATCGTCCAGCCAGACCCTGGCCTTTTTCTCAGCCTCCTGATAATACAGCCGGGCGAGTTTCATGATCTTGTCCGCCCCCGCCTCCCCGACGCCGTTTATATTCACCAGACGCTGCCGTCCCGCGCACAGCACCTGGTAGATGTTCTCCATATGGGCGCTCTTTAACAGAGATACGCGGATGCCCTGTTTCTGGCGATTTAGGTCCTCCACGCTGATTTCTTTCAGCAGCTCATAGACCGCCTCCTTTTTCTCTGCCCGATAAGCCTGCAATACCTGCCGCTGGCAGTCCTGGGTCACATCCACTACATATTGATACTGCTTGTCCGCCTGCTCTGCGGCAAAGATTACTGCTTTCAGGCTGGCCTTGTCCGGCCTTGTGTATTTTGCCATTGCTTTATCCCTACTTTTCATGCGTCGGTATTCCCGCTTTGCCCTTCATTATATAATATGTCTTTCCTTTTGTATACCGATTATTTTACCGATTATTTTACCGATTATTTTTCAATTGTCCGATTGTGGCCAGGGTCCAGGATATGCTATAATCAGTATAGAAAGTATATCACGCCGCAGCGGCGCGGGACTGCCTCCGCTGACGGCAGTCAGGAGGAATGGATGAAAGCATCAGGAAAGAGAATCTTTTGCATGGCACTGAGCGTTGTGATACTGTTTCAGGTCACGGCATGTGCCTCAGCCCCGGCGGCAAATGAACCGGAAATTAACCATACGGAGGTGAACAGTATGGCAGATGACAGTGTGACAGATGACAGTGTGGAAAATGTTGAAACAACAAACACAGAGACCGCCTCCGACCTGGTCCCCATGGACTATGACGCAAAGGTATTGGCAAACCGAAATGAGGACGGGAGCAAAAAGTATGTAACCAGCGATGTAGCGCCTACCATCTGTTACGACAACCTGTCTCTGGGATTTTTGACAGACTCCTCCGTCTCCTACAAGCTGGAGCTTGTGGAGGGCAGCTCTATCGACAATGTAACCCTGTCCGCCATCGACGGGCAGTACAACTCCATCCCGGTGGAGCAGCTTGCCGTCTGGGACAGTGAAAGCAGCACTTTGACGGCCAATCAGGACGCTGCAGCCGACGGAACCGTATTCCTTGACCTGCAGGCTGGCGATGATGTGGTGTATACAGTAAGCGTCCGGGTTGCGGCGGCATATCCCCAGAATCCCGGCTATGACATCAACACCATATCTGTGGGGGACGATGAGCTGGAATACATCTGGGGCAGCAATACCAAGGGAGAAAACGATGAAAACTGCAATGTACATGATCCGTCCCTCACGGAGGCGGAGATTGACGGCGTCAGGTATTACTACATGGTACAGACAGGCTGGGAAGGCGGCAATATCATACGGCGCTCCACCGATCTGATCTGGTGGGAATTCCTGGGAAAAACCACCCCCGCTGCGGTGGAAATGGAAACCTACGGCTGGACCCAGGTGAACGACTGGATGCTGAAAGACGCCGCTGGCTGCCAGTACTGGGCCGCAGACCTTGTGCCCGCCTCCTACGGCGGCTACTGGCTGTACACCTGTCTGGTAAACGCCGCATACGACGAGGAAAAGCACGACCGGGTGTGCATTGCCCTCGCATGGTCGCCTACGCTTGAGGCGGGTTCCTTCCAATATGTGGGGTGCCTCCTCCAGTCCATCAGTGATTACGCCCAGGACGCGCTCTATTATAATGTGGTGGCGCTCGATCCCCAGGTGGCTTATGACGCCCAGGGCAATATGTATCTGACCTACGGCTCCTTCGGCGCGGGAACCTACATGATCGAGCTGGACAGCGAGACCGGCCTGCGTAAGGACGGGCAGACTCAATGGCTTGACGAGGATACCATCAACACCTACATGGAGGAAGCAAGGACCACCGAAATCGGAGAGAGCCACCCCTACTATGGAACCCATATGACCTACTGTGCGGAAGGCAGCGTCATCACCCACCAGTATGATGTGGCGCTGGTATCGGAGAACGGGGAAATCACCCAGACCTATGACGACTATTACTACCTGATGACCTGCCTGGGCGTTTTATCCAGAAACTATGTGCTCTTTACGGCAAAGAGCGATACCATCACTTCCTTCAGGAACTTAAGCGGCGATCCCATGGCCTCCGGCTGGATCGGAAAAGAGCTGGTGACCGGCTTATTCCCGCCTCTCTCCGGCTATCGCAGCGATCTGGACCGGGAGGAATACATCACAACTGCGGAGCGCATTGATGGAAGCCGCGAATATATTGCCATGTCCTCTTTCAAATGGGCAGATTATGATTTTGACATTCATGCGCCCGGACATGGCGATCTGTACACCACCAGCGACGGCGTCAATATCGCTATGCTGATGGTGAGAACACTGGCGCTCCAGAAGGATAAGACGGCGGAATGCGACAACGGCTATCCCCTTGCAGCGTCAAGCACCAGGTATCTGATGCAGGCGCACCAGTATTATATCAACTCTGTTGGGGACATCGTAATCAACGCAAACCGATACGCAAAGGAGACGGACCGGGCCGTGACAAAGGAGGAATTCCTGTCTTTTGCGGAGAATAATGAGTTCCAGTTGGTCCTGGCCGGAGACCCCTATGTCACCACCGAGGCAGTGTACGTCACCTTAAATGAGGACGGGACCATCAGCGGCAGCGCGACCGGAACCTGGTCCATGTATGGGGATCGGTACATCAGACTGGAGATCGAAGGACATGACCTGTACTACGGCGTTGTGGCTGTATCCTGGCTGGACAATAAGGACTGCGTAGGCACCACCGTTACGGCCATGGGACAGACCACAGGCTGCCCGCTGTATATGAACAGCGAGACCAACCCGTAGACTCCACCGGATACAATCTCAAAAGGCAACCGCTGCCCATAAAGCCGCGGTTGCCTTTTTCTGTACCAAACACATCCTACTCCTTTTCTGCCGCCCTTTGCAATAGTTCGGCCTGGGTTTCGCTTATGAGAGAAAACAGCATTTCCTCGTATTTTTCAACGATTTCATCATTCACTTCATATTTATTCAAATACAGGGTGAATTCGCCGTCCTTTGTATATGTATATAAGTCAACAGTAAAAACGCCATCATCTGATTTGATTTGGAATGACATACAATCGTACCCATCCCTGTAGGGCGTTACCGACCGTTTCCTGCCTAATGCGCCATCCAAAACCTCATGACACAGTGAAATCCACTCGTCACGCCTGTCATTGATATCCAAATCCAATCCCGCTTTGTTGTATCTCGGTCCAACATTTTCGGGCGCTGACTCCCAGCATGCGCTGACTGATAAATTCGAGCCGCTATAATAGTCCAAAACCGCGGCGCGGTCCTTTTTATCCACAAAGGTCCGTGAAAAATACTCTCTGTAGGAAAAGTCCGCAAAACTAACATAATATATATCATACCCGCTGTCGTTATCAATCTGATAGAAGGAGTAATAGTCATACGAGTTTTCGATTACAACAGCCCCCAGGTACTTCAAATTTTTACGCTCACCGCTGGAACAGTAATTAGCGGAATTCATAAGTATGGGGACGGGGACCAGCGTTTTGCCATCATAGCTAAACCCTTCTCTCCACTCGTCTTTGGGTACGCTGATCTTGTTCTCGATACGTTCCAGCCTCTCTCTGGCTGCCGCGTTTTCCTTTTGGGCGGTGATTACCGCTCCGAATATTGTAATGCCCAAAGGCAGCAGAAGTAACAGACTGATTACCAGCGTAACTGTGGCATTTCCCCTTTTTAAACGTACCATTGAAATGACAAAAAGCGTCACCGCCGCAACGAATGACGTCAAAACAATTATGGACCAAAATAGAACTATTAAAACACTGATTCCTGCCATAGCGTTACCCATTCCCTTCGCGTCTGGAATATTCCCTACCGGTACAGCACATAGTCCTGTACCTCATGCAGAAAACCACTGGCCGCCAAAGCTCCCGCCGCCTGCTCCGGATACTCTCTCACGGAGACGCGCTTTCTGCCCGGGAGAATCCTGCCCCGATGAAACTCCTCCGCAAACAGCGCCAGAGCCTCCGGCAAAACCTCCTCACCTGTCTCGAACAGACGCAGCACCTTTCCCTGCCGTTCAAAAACCGCCACAGGTACACCGTCTCTAAAGGCCGCCACCGTCCCGGGCACATTGATAAAGCTCCTCTCCGGCTCATGGGCAAGCAGCTTTCCCCAGGGCTGCATAGGGTCGGCGGCATTCAGCCAGCAAAGCTCCGTCTGGGGATGCATCAGCCGGGCCGTGACGCTCTCAAAATCCTGCCTGCGGATAAACTGCGCCCCCGAAAGCCCTGAAACGAAATAGCCCCTGCGCACTTGTCCTGTGTACTCCCACACCCGCAAAAGACTAAGCGCCTCCTGCCAGGACAGCCCCCAGGCGGCGGCAGTCTCCCGGCACATCACCAGATATCGGTCAAAGCACCTCTCCATCTGCTCCTGAATTGTTTTCTCCCGCAGGGGTCTCACCAGGTCAAACCGCCCTGCCTGCAGCACCTTTACTCTGGCGCCCACCCGCTGCCGGGCCGCTGCCTTCTGCAGTTTTTCCCGATTCAGCCACTGCCGCACCGGCACAAAGCTGTCCGCGCACACCAAGCCCTTTTCCAGCAGGGAAAGCAGCACATCATGGGGAGATTCCCCCTCCAGCACCTGACTCAGTGCCTGGGGAAAGCTGGCTCCCCGCCGGGCCAGCGCCTCCGCCACCCGTTTCTCCTGGTCAGACAATTCCTCCCAGGGCACCTGGACCTCTCTCTCCCAGTCTATTTCCTCCGCAGAGTCAAACGCGATTCTGCCGCCCTCCTCCATATGCCAAAAATACGCTCCTTGGGCCAGAAAAGCATCCAGATTTCCCTCCCGGTATCCCCGTACCCTGGCAGGCAAAAGGATCTCCTCCCAGGCGGATACCGGCAGGGCCATGCCCGCAAAGAGTTTGATCGTCTGCTGCAAAGACTCCTCCGGCGGAGCGGAGTTCTGTATACGGGACAGCAGCAGCGCCGCGTAATTCTCCGGCGGACAGGTGAATATCTCCTCCCGGCGGTTTTTCAGGGTGCGGACTCTGGCACGTTTGTACAGCTGGGCATGATAATATACGATTTCCGTATCCTCCTGGGCCACAGCCTCCCCTTTCCGGCACAGCTCCTCCAGGATCAGCCGTGCCTCCTCTGTAGTCCACCCATAGCGCATTGCCGCCTGGTCCGCCGTTGCCCCGCCCCGGTAGCGCAGCATCCGGCGCACAATATCCGCCGCCGCGGCGCCCCCGGCGGACGACAGCGCCTCCTCGTACAGCCCCCGCTGCTCCGCGGCAATCCAAAGCCCCTGTTCCAGATACAGGGCGCGTTCTTCTCCCGCCAGCTTTTCCAGCCATTCCACGGGAATTTCCAGCTCTCCGGCCGCCAAATCCCCCTCCGTCATCAGCAGCGTGTGAAGCTGCCTTTCATCCTGAGGTAACTTTCCTCTCTCCTGGACCTGGGCAAGTTCCTCCCTGCCGGGGCGCACCAGCTCCTTTTCCTGTTTCAACAGCTCTTCCCGCCGCAGCGTTTCCTCCACCGCCGCATGAATCCCTCTGGGCGTGGGGGCGTAGTCATACATCATCGCCGCCTCCTGGCTCCACTGCAAGGGCAGCGACATGGGCGAGGCCGTGTCCGTATAAATCTCCCGCACCAGAATCTCCCCGGCCTGGATTTTTTCCAAAAGCTCACGAACTCCCCCTACATCCCACAGCCGGTTCATACACTCCCAGAGAGTCTCCCGCATCAGCGGATGGTCTTTTTCCCCCACCACCTGATCCAGCATCTCCGCGCTGCGCAGCCGCTGCATCCACAGAGGCTGTCTGCCCTTTCCACGCACCCCCATCATCAGCGCCCTGCCGCAGTTATACCGAAAGGACATGTTAAAAAGAGGCGTGGAGGGCAGCAGCGCCGCCAGAACCGCCTCCGAGGTCTCGGCATCCACCCGCTGCAGCAATCCCTGGGGCATAGGCTCCTGCCCGTAGGAATACAGCAAAAATCCATCCTCCTCGTCCACGCTGCCTACATTCTCCCCCATCTCCCGCTGGGCCTGCCGGGCCGCCAGCAGAGCCAATGGACTGTTGATCTGCCGCCCAAAAACAGAGTGTACCATCAGCTGGCAGTAACCCGACTGGTCCCTAAAATGCTCCAGCAAAACCGTCCTGTCATCGGGCAGACCTCCCGTGGCCGCTATCTGCCGCCGCAGATAGCCTGCCGCCAGCCCTGCCGCCGACTCATCCAGTCCCAGCGCCCCCAGGGCGTTCTCCAGCTTTCCCTGCTGCTCCGCCTCCTGCAGATGCCTCAACATTCTGCCAAACGCAGCGCCCGTCTCCTTGTTCCTGCCCTTCAAATCTCCATGCCAAAAAGGCAGTTTGGCCCCCTCCACCGAGGCCTGCACCACCGTCACCGTGTCCCTGCTGATATCTGTCACTCTCCAGGCAAAGGCTCCCAGAAGGAATCTGTCTCCCCTCTGCGTCTCGTAGACAAATTCTTCATCCGCCTCCCCCACCTTTACGCCGTCCTCCGTGCGCACCGTGTACAGGCCTCTGTCCGGAATGGTTCCTCCTGCGGACACCGCCAGCATTCTGCTGTAGCCATCGCCTTCCACTCTCCCATGGATGCGGTCATACAGAATCCGGGGGCGCGCCGGGATATCCCGCTTATGCTCGTAATCCCCGGCAAGCATCTCCAACACGGATTCCACATCCTCTCTGGTGACATGCCGAAAAGGCCATGCCCTGGGCAAAATCTCCATGACCTCCTCCACTTCGTACGCCTTAAAGGCCGCCATGGAGACCAGGTGCTGGGCCAGAATATCCAGACAGCCCTCCGGGGGACTGAGTTTCTCCACTTTATTTTCTCTGGCCAACTGCGCAGTCATCCCGCAGAGTACGCACTCCGCCGCCGTCCTGGGAAACAGGTACATGACGCTGGTGCGGGAGGGATTATGCCCTGCCCGCCCCAGTCTCTGCAAGGTGCCGGAAATGGTGCGGGGACAGCCCACCTGCAGCACCTGGTCGATATCCCCCACGTCGATCCCCAGCTCCATGGAAGAGGTGGCGCACAAAAGCCGCAATTTCCCCTCCCGCAGGGCTGCCTCCGTCTCCTGGCGCTGTTCCTTGGCCAAACTCCCATGGTGTACACGAGCAAAGTCTTCCCCACCCAGGAGATTAACATAATAGGCCAATTTTTCCGCGTACCGCCTGCCCTCCACAAAGGCGATGACGCTGCGGCTCTGCTGACAGTATTGGTACACCAGCGCCGCCAGCTCCTGCCACACCGGGTCTTTCCGTCTCTTGCGCACGTCCGCGTAAGGACCCAGTATCTGCAGTTGTACGCTTTTTTCCATGGAAGGGGCCGCCAGCGTCACCGGCTCGGGGGCCAGGTACTGCGCCGCTCTCTCTAAGGGGGCGATGGTGGCGGACAGACCGATGCGCTGCAAGGGCTTTCCGCACAGGGCGTCCAGCCTGGCCAGGGACAACATCAGGTGAGCGCCCCTCTTGGTGTCGATCAGCGCGTGAAGTTCGTCTATGATGATGGCTTTGGCTGTGCAAAGCACATTTTGTCCGGTCTTGCTGGTCAGCATCAAATAGAGGGACTCCGGGGTGATAATCAGAATGTGGGGCGGCTTTCTCGCCATCTGCTGCCTCTCCCGGGAAGTGGTGTCCCCGGTGCGGATCGCTACACAGAGCAGCTCCTGACCGCCAATTCCCTCCAGGGGCTTTCGCAGATTTTCACGGATATCGGCCGCCAGAGATTTTAAAGGGGATACATAGATCAGCTGTAGTTCCTGGGCAAGTTTTCCCTCCAGAGCCTGGGCCTTCAGCCTGTCCAAAAACACCAGAAAGGCGGAGAGGGTTTTTCCCGTTCCGGTGGGAGCGGACACCAGCACATGCCCTCCCGCGGCGATGGCAGGCCAGGACGCCTCCTGCACTTGAGTGGGCTTTCCCAATTTTTCCCGAAACCAGTCTGCTGTCTGGCTGCTAAATAGTTGTAGGCAATCTTTCATAATATTTCTTCTCCTCGAAGTCAGGAGCCTCTACTCCGCCCCTAAATACGCCCCCAGATAAGCCTGACGACGGCTGTCCAGCAGACACTGTCTGGTCTCCTGTAAAAAATCCGGATCGTCCAGCAGGGCCACCACCTCCGGCGCATAGCGGGTACCCCGGCCTGCACGCAGCTCTTCCACCAACTGCTCGTAGGTCTTGGCCGCGGCGTAGCTGCGGCCCACATTGTCAGTTCCCGCATCCAGCGCGTCCACCACTGTGATAATGTCCACGATCCGCTGCGCGAAGGCAGGGCATTCCTCCTGACAGTCCGGGTATCCCCCAACGCCGTTGAAGGAGCGGTGATGGTAGAAAGCAATGTTCGACACATCCTCCATCCCCAGAGTAGTCAGCAGTCCACAGCCAAAGAGCGTATGAAGCTTGATGCAGCTAAACTCCTCATCCAAAAGCTTGCGGCCATACAGACTGATATAGTTGAGCAGCATACATTTTCCCAAGTCATGGTATAGTCCGCTGTGATAGGTCCGATCCAGCAGAAAGTCCAACTGTCCCTCCACGTCCTCCACGCCAAAGCACTCTCTCAGCAGCTCCGGCGCCGTCTGCGCCATACGGCGGCAAAAGTGACGGGCAAGACTTGCCACCACCCTGGAATGTACATAGGTGGGCGGATGGCAGGCCAGTATGTAGTCCAGGATATGTCTGTAGAACTCGGTGTCCCGGCTGCTGCCGGACAGAGCGATGACCCGGACTCCTGTAGAGACCTGCATGGCATACTCGTTCTGGGGAAGCATGAAGAGAAACTTCTTTTGCCGGTCAAACAGCCGCTGCATCCGTGGCTGCAGCTCCCGGCGCTCCTCCTCACTCATGCGCAGACTGTACTCTCTCAGATACTCCGGCGCATAGAGTACAGCCCAGATATTGTCGCCGCCAAAATCGTTGAGATTCGCCTCCTCGCACAGTTCAAACAACACATCCGCCAATTCCCGTAAGGCGGCCTTTCCCGCATGATAGCGGGCCGCAGCATACACATACTGGGTGCGCAGACCCACGTTTTTCTCCCGTTCCCGGGCAATATGCTCCTGATTTCCATACACATACTCCGCCGACTCCAGCACCGCTGCCGCAATCACCGGGTCCTCATGAACACGCAGTCCCGCAAGAAACTGGGTACGGTCATAATGCATAGAGTACGCAAAGGTGTCCCATGGAATTTCGGGATTCATCTCCCGATAATGAGAAGACTGAATCACCGCCATAGTTCTGTCAAAAATCTCCATGTAATCCTTCCATCCCTGGTCATCGCTGCTGATTCCCGTATCTACCCTCATGCGGGTACTCCGAATCCCAAATTTGAGGTTGCCCAGGCACCGAACGATAAAGCTCCTGGTCTCAGAGCTGGTCAGCTCCTCATAGCGTTCCAGATAGGCGGCTCCCTTTCCAAAGTACTCCGCAATTTTATCTATGAAAAGGTTTGTTGACCGATCCGGGCTGGCGACATTCAGATAATGAATGGTGATACCCTGGTAGTACAGCTCGCGCACCATCTGGTCCACATCCCCTTTTCGCTGCGCGTAGGCGTAGAGCAGCTGATGTATCTTGTAGGCAATTCCCACATCCACGCTGCGGTTAAAGTCAAAAAGCTCATCCGCCAGCAGAGACAGTTGTTCCGCCTCCCGCTTTGTCAATGTCTCCGCAGTCTTGGTAAACAAGATTTCCCGCAGGATGGCATCATTCTCCTGGTGGATGCGAAAGAGCCTCTCCGCACTGCGGTGTATGGTACCGATGGCCTGCTCCTCGGTCATATCCGCATTCACCGGCGGCTTGACCAGGCTGCGGACCACAGCCAGATTATCCAAGTATCTCTGATAAATTTCTTCCATAGGAAATCCTTTCCGGACCAGGAACAACACCAAGCGCTCCGGCCCTTTGGAGTTGTCTGGCAGATTGAGGGATACCTCATTGTCGGACAAGATAAACTTACTTATTTTCATATAATAGCACTCGCCTCTAAAATTGTCAAATCACAGACGGACAAATTTTTCCTCTCTCCATCTTGTAGAACCCCCGCAAATCCGCTATAATGTTCACTGACGCAAAAAACCGATCACAGGAGTATAAAACCATGAAAATTGTGTTGCAGAACTTAACCAAGAAATTTCCCAGCCGCAGCAAAAAGGCCCCGGGGGAGGTCATTGCGGTGAACGATTTTACTTTTGAAATTCCCGACGGCAAACTCATCGGCCTGTTAGGACCCTCCGGCTGCGGCAAAAGCACGGCCCTGAACCTGATCTGCGGCCTGTTAAAGCCCACCAGCGGCAAAATCTTTTTTGGAGAGGACGATGTGACACAGCTCCCCCCCGAGCATAGAGGGGTGGGACTGGTATTTCAGAACTATGCCCTCTATCCCCATTTGACCGTCTTGAAAAACATCATCTTTCCGCTTGAGAATCTGCGGGGAGCCGACAAGCTCTCCAGGGAGGAGATGGAAAAAAGAGCCCTGGAGGCGGCAAAGCTGGTGCAGTTGGAGGGGCTTATGGACAGAAAGCCCAGCGAGCTCTCCGGCGGACAGCAGCAGCGCGTAGCCATCGCCCGGGCGCTGGTAAAAACTCCCCGCGTACTGCTGCTGGACGAGCCTCTCTCCAACCTGGACGCCCGGCTGCGCCTGCAGACCCGCGAGGAAATCCGCCGCATACAGCGCCAGACCGGCGTCACCACCATCTTTGTGACCCATGACCAGGAGGAGGCCATGAGCATTTCGGACATGATCGTGGTCATGAAAGACGGCGTGGTCCAGCAGATCGGCAAGCCCCAGGAGGTCTACGACGAGCCGGTGAATCTGTTTGTGGCCAAGTTCCTGGGCACACCGCCCATCAATATCTTTCAGGGTAGGGTATCCGGCGGACAGCTCTATATCGGCCAGGAACCCGTCCTCTCCCTTAAGAATGTGCCGGACCAGGAGATCACCGTGGGCATCCGTCCCGAGGGCTTTATCCTGCGTAAGGACGGTCCCCTGACCTGCGGCCTGACCCGTGTGGAGGTCATGGGACGGGACGTTAGCGTGGTATCCACCCATCCCTGCTGCGAAAACGCATCCATCCGCTCCATCATCAACGCGGAAAATATCGTGGACACCGACGCGGAGACCGTACGTTTCGCCCTAAAGCCCCGCAAGCTCTACCTATTCCATTCCCAAACCGGCCAGCGGATTCACTTTACCGCCGAGTAGACCAGACAAAGGAGATTTCATAGCCATGGATAATAAAAATGCGAAAGGCTGGCTCTATCTGCTGCCCGCTTTCCTGTTTCTGGGTGTATTTATGATCTATCCCCTGATAGATGTGTTTGTATACTCCTTCGAGGAGGGATACAACTCCGCGTCCCAGACCTTTTCCGGCACAGGAATGTACAACTACTCCTATGTGCTGCACGATCCCTATTTTTTACAGGCGGTAAAAAACACCCTGATTTTGGTAGTCATCACCGTCCCCCTGTCCACCGGGCTGGCGCTGCTGATCTCTGTGGGATTAAGCTCCATAAAGCCGTTGCGGGACCTGTTTCAGACCGTGTACTTTCTGCCCTATGTGACCAACACGCTGGCGGTGGGCCTGGTGTTTATGATATTATTCAAAAAAACCGCCTACTCCGACGGCCTGGTGAATCTGCTGATCCAGAGCTTTGGGGGAGACTCCATTGACTTTATAGGCGGCTCTTATGGGGCAAAGATGTTCGTGCTGTGCCTTTACACCATCTGGGTGGTTATGCCCTTCAAGATTCTGATTCTGACCAGCGCCCTGGCCTCGGTCAACCAGATCTACTACAATGCGGCACGGGTGGACGGCACGCCCAAGTGGCGGATTTTTACCAGAATCACGCTGCCCATGATCTCCCCCATGATTTTCTATCTGGTCATCACGGGCTTTATCGGCGCTTTCAAGGCCTACAGCGACGCGGTGGCCCTGTTCGGCACGGACTTAAACGCGGCGGAGATGAATACCATCGTGGGCTATGTCTACGACATGCTCTACGGGGACAGCGGCGGCTATCCCTCCTACGCGTCGGCGGCGGCCATCATCCTGTTTGCCATCGTTCTGACCATCACCTGCATCAATCTGCTGGTCAGCAAAAAACATGTACACTATTAGGAGGCGCCTATGAGCAAAACCATCGACTATCAAAGAATAGAAAAACGTGCCCGCGCAGGCAAAATCATTTCAAACATTGTCATATATGCCCTGCTGGCCCTCTGGGGACTGATCGTACTGTTTCCCTTCTACTGGATGCTGCTGACCTCGGTGAAGAGCTACGGCTCCTACAATGCGGAGCATGTGCCCTCCTTTTTCACCCTGTCTCCCACCCTGCAGAATTATGTGGACGCTTTCACCGCCGTGCCCCTGGGAAAATATCTGTTGAACACCCTCCTCTTTACCCTGGCCACCACTGCGATCATGCTGGTGGTGATTACATTGGCGGCCTTCGCCTTTGCCAGGCTTGATTTTAAGGGAAAAAACCTGGTATTCACTCTGTTTTTATCCCTGATGATGATTCCCAATGAACTGGTGGTCATCACCAATTTTACCACCATCACCAACCTGGGGATGCGCAACACCTTTCTGGGACTGATTCTCCCCTCCGTGACCTCCGTGTTTTACATCTATCTGCTGAAGGAGAATTTTGCCCAGATTCCCGACGAGCTGTACTATGCGGCCAAGGTGGACGGCACCTCGGACCTGCGCTATCTGCGCCGGGTCATGATACCCATTTGCCGTCCCACACTGATCACCATTGTCATCCTCAAGATCATCGAGTGCTGGAACTCCTATGTGTGGCCCCGCCTGATCACTGACAATCCCGACTACTACCTGGTTTCCAACGGGATTCAGGAGATTCGCGAGAACGGCTTTGGCCGGGAGAATATCCCCGCCATGATGGCCGCCGTGGTGGTCATCTCCGTCCCCCTGATCGCGCTGTTTCTGATCTTCCGCAAAAAGATTATGGCGGGCGTGGCGAGAGGAGGCACCAAGGGCTGATGACTGTATATAAGGAGAAAGCAATGAGAACAAGAAACACAAGACCCCATATCCGCCTGCTGGCGCTGGCTCTGCTGGCGGCGCTGCTCTCCCTCTCCGGCTGCCATGGCTCCCGGGGGCTGGAGGCATTTCAGATTCCTGAGGGCTTTGACGCCTCCCGGGACTATGAGATCACCTTCTGGGCCAAGAACGACACCAACAAGACCCAAACCGATATCTACCGAAAGGCCATCGCTGACTTTCAGGAGCTGTATCCCAATATCACCGTGAATCTGCGGCTGTATACGGATTACGGCAAAATATACAACGACGTGATCACCAATATCTCCACAGGCACCACGCCCAACGTGTGCATCACCTATCCGGACCACATCGCCACCTATCTGACCGGCGTGAACATTGTGGTGCCGCTGGAAGAGCTTTTCGCAGACGGCCGCTATGGGCTGGGGGGAAGTGAGCTGCGCTTTGACGGGCCTGCCCAGAATGAGATCATCCCTCAGTTTCTGTCGGAATGCGCCTTCAATGAGCACTATTATGCGATTCCCTTCATGCGCTCCACGGAAGCCTGCTATGTGAACAAGACCTATGTGGAATCTCTGGGATATACCCTGCCGGAGGTGCTGACCTGGGATTTCATCTGGCAGGTATCCGAAGCTGCCACGGCCAAGGATGCCGACGGCACCTATCTGGTCAACGGTCAGAAGGTCATGATTCCCTTTATCTACAAGTCCACGGACAATATGATGATTCAGATGCTGCGGCAGAAGGGGGCGGGCTATTCCAACGATCAGGGAGAGATTCTGCTCTTCAATGATACCACTCGGGAACTGCTGTACACTGTGGCGGAACACGCCAGGACCGGAGCCTTCTCCACCTTTAAGATCTCCAGCTACCCGGCCAATTTTCTGAATGCGGGCCAATGTATCTTTGCCATTGACTCCACCGCCGGGGCCACCTGGATGGGCACCAACGCCCCCCTGTCAGACATCAGTGAGGAGGCACTGGTGGAGTTTGAAACCGTAGTTTATCCCATTCCCCAGTTCGACCCGGACAATCCTCAGATGATCTCCCAGGGTCCATCTGTCTGTGTCTTCAACAAGCCCGACGACCAGGAGGTGTTGGCATCCTGGCTTTTTGCCCAGTACCTGTTGACCAATGAGGTTCAGATCGCCTACGCGGAGACTGAAGGATATGTGCCCGTCACCTCCAAAGCTCAAAGCAGCGCCGCGTATCAAGACTATCTGAGCCGCTGCGGCCAGGACAATGACACCTATTATGACATAAAGATCAAAGCCTCCAATCTGCTGTTGGAGCATGTGGGAAATACTTTTGTGACACCTGTGTTTAACGGCTCCACCTCCCTGCGGGACGCGGCGGGGCAGATGATTGAGAATGTGACCAAGTCGGTCAACCGCAAGGAAACCATAGATGACGCCTACATGGACAAGCTCTACGAGGACGTGACCTCCCGGTACCGCCTGCAGTCCGTCATCCAGACCTCCAGCGATAAGAAGGATTTGGGGCCTCTGCCTTTCATGGCAAAGCTCCTGCTGTCCGGACTGGCTGTCACCTGGGCGCTGATTGGTGTATATGTAGCACGGGAGGCGCTGAGGAACCGGAAAAAAGGGCAGAATCACCATTGATTTATCAGGGTTTTGCGGTATAATAGCATTGGTTACAAAATAAAACCGAGACAGCAGATCCCCTGCGAACTTGCAGGATATCTGTGGAACTCAAAAAGAAAGAGGGAGAACTTATGAAAAAATGTCTTATCGCAACTCTTGCACTGACTCTGGCGCTGGCCCTGACCGGCTGCGGCAATGACAGCGGCAATGCAGGCACGGACGAGAAGTCCGAGGGTGTAATGACCTATGCCGAGTACACTGCGGCGGAGCTGGACAGTCAGGTAGTAATCGAGGCCTATGTGCAGGCCAAGCAGAGCTGGTGGGAAGATCAGGCCACCGTATACGCTCAGGACAAGGATGGCGCTTACTTCCTGTACAACATGGCCTGCTCCGAGGAGGACTACGCCAAACTGACCACAGGCACCAAAATTAAAGTCACTGGCTACAAGGCTGAGTGGTCCGGCGAGGTAGAGGTCATCGACGCAACCTTTGAGATCATGGACGGCAACTATGTGGCGCCCGCTCAGGATGTAACTTCCCTGCTGGGAACGGATGATCTGATCAAGCATCAGAACGAGTTTGTAAGTTTCAAGGGCATGACTGTGGAGGACGCTGGCAATGGCACCGCGTTTATGTACAACTGGGACGGTTCCGGCGAGGAAGGGAGCGACTTGTACTTCAATGTGTCCCTGAACGGCAATACATACACCTTCACCGTGGAATCCTATCTGTGCGGCGCTGACACGGATGTGTACAAAGCTGTCAAAGCTCTGGAGATTGGCCAGACCGTGGACATGGAAGGTTTCCTGTACTGGTACAACGGTGTGAACCCTCACATCACTTCCGTGACCGTAAAGTAATACCTAAACTGTAAAAAAAAGAATCTGACAGCCTATGGTTTTCACCTGGCTGTCAGATTTTTATTGCAAATATTTCCGCTATATTTTAAACTGCTGCATGTCCGCCATCAGCTTACCGGACTGTTTTTCCAATTCCCCGGCGCTCCCCGCCGCTTTCTCACTCTGGCTGGCCACCACCTGGGCGTGTTCTCCCAGCTCCGCAGCAGACTCGGCAATATCCCGGGATACCTGTAGCTGGCTCTCCATCAACTCTGACATCTGAGAGGCCGCCCGGTCCACCTGACCGATCAGCTCCACCATATGAGTCACGATACCGCCTGTCTCTTCCACCTGACCAAATACGCCTCCAAAGGTCTGGCTGATGGACTCAATCATGGCAGCGCTCTCCTTCACCTTACCCACACTGACTTCCGTGTGAGCCACCGCCTCAGACACGGCCCGGCTAATCTCCTGCGTCAGCTCGGAGATATCGTCCGCAGCGGTGTTGCTGCCCACCGCCAGCTTGCCGATCTGCTCCGCCACCACGGCGAATCCCCGGCCCGCCTCCCCGGCCCTGGCCGCCTCTATGGATGCATTCAGCGCCAACAGATTGGTTTCCTCTGAGATATCTACGATCATTCCCACCATCTCGTCAATACGCTCAATGGCATCGCGGGTGTGGCGGATCTGATCTGCCAGAGAGGTGATGGTCTGCTCAATCATATCCATACCCTGCATGATCTGGTCCATGGCCTGCTGTCCATTCTTGGACACCGCTGCCGCCTCCTGCATAATATTGCCCGCATTAGTGCCCTCCGCGTGGGTGGTGCGAATATCCGCCACCAGCAGCTCCATCTGACGGCTGAAACTATCCACTGTCTCCGAAAGCCGATCCACCAGACCGTTCATCTCCTCCATGGCCTTTTGCTGATGTCCTGCTGACTGCGTCAAGGTACCAGCCATCACGCCGTTTTCCTGGGAATGCCTGCTCAGCCATTTAGCCGTATCCGTAATCTCTGCCATAATGCCGCGCATTTTCCCAAGAAACATCTGCATATTGCCGCTCATCATAGCAATCTCGCCATCTCCCGTCACCTCCAGATTGCGGGTGAAATCTCCCGCCGCTACCTCCGCCAGCGTGTCCGTCACCAACTGCACGGGTTTCACAATGCGGTTCATCATCCGCAAAATCAAAGCTACAAGTACAGCCGCCGCGAGCACAGCGATAAGAACCATGTACAGCTCCAGCATACGCAGCTTACCCAACACCTCGGATTCAGGGATAAAAGTCACCAACTGCCAGTCCGTGCGGTCTATGGGACTGATGTAAAGGAGATAGTTGCCGGCGTCTCCCCTCGTCGTCGTCAATCCTGTGACTCCCTGGGATAATTTGCCGCCGATATTTCCATACAGACGATCCAGCCCCTGCTGATTCAGCGTAGCCTCCATCATAGACTCTTCAGGATGGGCGATTATCATCTGACTGCCGGTTACCAAAAATGCCCTGCCACTGTCATACAGACGAATATCCTTCATTATATCCGCCACATAGTCCAGGTACACGTCCACTGCCATGACTCGGACGGCTTTATCATAGTCCATCCGTACGGAGACGCTGACACAGACCTGTCCGGTTTGGGAGTCATAGTAGGGTTCTCCGAAGGCCAGTTCCTCGTGTTCGCGTCCTTCCATATACCAGTCTCGCTCTGTCAGCACCCAATCCGCATCCGGAATCCAACCGGAAGAGTCCAGATATGTACCGCTGTCGTCTCCCATATATACTCCTGCGGGATATGCCTCGTTCACCCCCAGAGAGGTCTCCATAAAGGCCAAAGTTCTCTGGTCATCCTCAAAGGCTCCCCCGTCGATGGCGTCCTGATACACCTTGAGTTCCCCCAGTATGCGGTCCACCCAGCCGTTGATGTCCTCTGCGTACACATTGGAACTGGCTGCCAGATTCTCCTGGGCCTGCTCCACAATCAGGCGGCGGCTGATCAGAAAAAAACAGACAATCAGCGCCAGTACCACCGGGATAATCACAATAATCAGTTTTGTGCGTACACCCATTTTTTTCTTCATCCTGTGTCCTCCACTCTCTTTTCCAGTTGCCTAAAGTATCCTTATCTGCTGCGCTCCGGGATTTTCCGTCTCTGTTTCCGCCCGGACAGCAGCCATTCCCTAAACTGGGGCAGCGCCCGAATGCCCTGCTCCGTCACTGGCTTTATCCATCTGCCGGACGCCGTGTAGCGGGTCTCCACCAGCAGCCGGATAATCTCGTCTGTATAGACAAAGGCGAATACGCCCAAAAACGGCAGTCTCAGCACCATACCGGCAATCCATGTAGCAGGCACACTGATCGCAAAAAGACAGCCCACCTCCAACACCGTGCCGAACACCGCCTCACCGCCTGCCCGATAGGACTCATTCATGATGTAGTTGCAGGTGCGGATGGTGCCAAACACCAGATAAATCAACAGCATATATTTTCCGTAGGTCATGGCCATATCTCCCAGCCCAAACAGCCCCAGAATCGGCCCGCTAAACAGCGTCATAAGCGCCACCACACAGAAAGTTACCATGGGACAGAACAGGGAAGATTTGCGGCAGTAATTATATGCCTTGGGCAGATGACCGGACCCCACCTCCTTGCCGATAATCACGCTGGCCGCGTTGGACAGCCCTCCGAAAAAGGCATATACAAAGCCCTCACAGACCCGGAACGCGGCCATGGCGGCAATTGCCGACTCATCCTGGTGCCCGATAACAATATTAATAATCATCTGCCCCACGCCGTAGAGCATCTCATTGGCCAGGATGGGCAGACACTTGGACAGATAGGAGCCCAGGAACTCCCTCTGAAAACCGAACATTTCCCGCAGATGCAGCTTAATCTCACACTTGGAAGTCAGCAGAAAAATGGCCAGCAACAGCAGATTCACAATCCCCGACGCAAGTGTTCCCACGGCAGCGCCGGCCACTCCCATCTTAGGCGCGCCGAATCGCCCGTATATCAACACAAAGTTCAGCACAAAATTCACCACCAGAGAGGCAATCGAACAAAAAAGCGGCGCTTTCACCCTCTCCGTGGCCCGCATGAAAAAGCTGATCAGCACCGCGAACACCTGCAGCGGATAAGCAAAGCCAACGATGCGGATATAGGGCGCTCCCATGCGTATAATATTTTCCTTGTCTGTGTAGATTCCCAGCATAAACTCCGGGTTCGTGACAGCGGTCACGGCAAACAGAGCGCCTACCACCGTCATAAAGAGAAAGGTCACGCCAAAGGTCTGGTTGATTCCCCGCTCATTTTTTGCCCCCCAATACTGGGCAAAAAACAGCATGGCTCCCCCTGCGAATCCCCAATAACAGGAAAAAAACAGGGAGCTGATCTGGGAACAGATTCCCACGGCGGCCACCGCCAGCTCTCCCATACTGCCAATCATAATTGTATCCACCATTCCTGCGGTGGTGGACAGCAGATTCTGTAACGCTACTGGAAACGCAATGGCCATCATCAGTTTCAAAAAGGACGGCCATGTAATCTTTTCTTCCAACATAACAACTCCTTCTCCAACATCTTACGTCGATTCGGCAAAGATGCCGCATATTGAGGTAATAATTGTACCACACTCCACATATATTATCTATGGAAAATTCACTTTTTTTTTGAACACAACAGAAAAACTCCCTGCCGTTGGTTTCAAGCCATCGGCAGGGAGTCTTTTTCACATTTTTCTATTTTCCCATTTTCTATCTTGCGAATCTCTTCTTTAAACCATATGCAATGGCAGCGAGACCGATCAGCGCGATCGCGTAGAGGGCGATCGGTGCGGTGTCGCCGAGAGCGGCAATCAGAGTGCCTTCATTGAAAGCGGTCACAAAGGTGCCCACCTGCGCCATTACATGAATCTGAACATCTCTTCCTGCTATCTCGCCAGGTGTGATTACCAGCGTGCATATCTCCTTACCCGTGGTATGATCCGCATAGCGAATGGTAAAGGTATTGCCCAGGCGAGTGACGGTTACCGCATATGTATGCCCTTCTACCAGCTTGCTGTCCAGGTTGGACGGAACGCCGGAGATTAACGCGCTGTCAGGGTTAAAGCCCTCCGCCGTCCAGGCATTCTTATCCGAGCCGGTTGTGATGTAACCGTTGGTTGCGGGGTCATAAATCTCTACGCTGAACGCGCCGTAGCCATCCACCAGGGAGGATGCCTGTACAGTCCAGGTCCAGGTTCCGTCACCGCTCATAACCCGGTTGGACCCCATCTTCATGCCTGCCCACCATTCGGTGCCGGTCAGAACCTCACCGCCCTTGGACGTTCTGGCCCCTGCTGCAGGAACATCCACCAAAGCACCCTCGGTAAAAGCAGTCACATAGGTGCCCACCTGCGCCATCACATGCACTACCACATCATTGCTGACCACCTCGCCAGGAGTAACTGTCAATGTGCATATCTCTTTATTATCTGTAAAATCCATATACTGAACCACAAAGCTGTTGCCTGTGCGGACCACTGTCACCACATAGGCATGGCCCTCCACCAGATTGCTGGCCAATTCAGCCGGAATACCCGAAATAATCGCTTTTGCAGGGTCAAATCCCTCTGCTGTCCAGGCGTTCATATCCGATCCGGTGGTGATATAGCCGTTGGTGGCGGGATCATAAATCTCCACGCTGAACGCGCCATAGCCATCCATCAGTGCGGAGGCATGAACCACCCAGCTCCAGACTCCGTCTCCGCTCATAAGCTGATTGGAACCGGTGGCCATACCAGACCACCATGCAGAGCCAGACAGAATCTCGCCGCCCGCAATTGCCTTAACCTCAGACGCAGGAGCCGCCGGAGCAGGATTATTGTTGGAGTTATTGCTGGGATTGAGTCTTGCGTCCGCGCTGGCTCTGGCCGCGGAGAGATCCATGTGCTGATCGCTGACCTGCAGATTGCTCAAGGTACAGTTCTCTCCGGTCAGTGACACATAATTTTTTACTGTCGTATCCACAGGAACCGCATAGGAGGTAGTAATCCCGTTATTGGACACAGCGATCAACGCGCATCCATTGTAGAGCTGCGTGGTAACGCTGCAATCCACACCGGCTCTGTTTGCCGCCTGCCAGGCCGCCCAGGATGCGTCCCAATCCGCGTCGAATCCTGCCGGGAATGTCACAGCCCCTACGACTATCGGGCCAACGATATCTCCAGGTGCATCCCAGTAAAAGTTATCGGAACGTATTACTCCATACTCTCTGTATCCCTCGCCGTTCACCTTACCGTCATCACTGTGGAAAGCGACAAACAGGGGAGTCTCCCAGTTGTTGGTCTTCCCCTCATACGTCTTGGAACGGAAGGTATAGGTATGAGGTTCCGCCGTGATTTCAAAGCCTTCCGTATGGGCGCTCCAAAAACCGTTGCAATCCAGGAAGACCTCACCGGGTTCCTCTGTTCCAGGCTCGTCCGTTCCAGGCTCATCTGTTCCGGGTTCGTCCGTTCCAGGCTCATCTGTTCCGGGTTCGTCCGTTCCAGGCTCGTCTGTTCCGGGTTCGTCTGTTCCAGGCTCATCGGGAAGAAGTTCAATCGCCGCAGTCAGATCAAGATGAGCCTCTGACGGCGTAATGTTGGTCAGTTTACAGTTTTCTCCTGACAATGTAACCTGCGCCGTTCCGGATACCGGAATGGTGGTGATAGAGGTCACTCCGTTGTTGGAGAACGCAACAATGGCATAATCTCCAACTTTGCGCATGGTAATCTTACATTCTGTACCGGCCTTATTGGCATCCAGCCAGGCTGCCCAGGCCGCGTCATCCCCAGGTACGTTAGAGGTCTGGTAATTGTATCCTGCGGGCAAACCACCATTAGTATTATTTGCCCCAGACCATCCGTACGCATCCGAACGTCCTGCAAAAAGCTCATTGCTCCCCGAGTATACAAAGAAAACAGGTGTATTCCAGTTTAGCGCAGCGTCCGCATTGCTGGTTGCTGTGAATGTATATGTCTGTTCCACATCTGTCACTTCTATGCGGGGAGACTCGCTTATACGATAACCAGTACTATTATCAACAAGCTCAAATGTACCCGCCGGAACATCATTGTCGTTTCCGCCGCCCGTTATCTGATCGATAGCGGACGTCAGGTCGAGATGGTCACTGGACGATGTAATATTCGTCAGCTTACAATGTTCTCCCGACAAAGCAACACTTGCAGTACCGGAAACGGGAACCGTAGCAATTGACGTCACTCCGTTATTGTAAAATCCCACGACTGCGTAATTATCCACCAGACGCATAGTAATCTTACAGGTAACACCGCTTTGGTTAGCAGTCACCCAAGAGGGCCAGTCCACAAACGGGGCCTCAAAGGTTTTCTGATACTTATACCCTTCCGCCAAGCTATCAGTATTACCCCCGGGCATCCATCCATATGCATCCGATCGTCCCGCAAAAAGCTCGGTATCGCCCGAATACACATAAAAAACCGGCGTGTCCCAATTGTTTGAGGCATCTGCATTGGTTGTTGCTGTGAATGTGTATGTCTGTTCCACATTCGTCACTTCAATACGGGAAGATTTGCCTGCGTCTACTAACGCACCGCTCGCATCAACATCAGGCAGCGTCCCTTCCGCCCTCGCCGTCATTGGCGTCAACCCCATCGTAGACACCGCCAATGCGCAGCTTAAGCAAAACACCAGAAATCTCTTTGCTCTTTTCATCTTTTACCTCCTTATATAGTTTTCCGCCAACAGGCATTTCTTGGTAAAAGATATTATATCACATCGAGATATCCGCTGTAAATATGTTATTTATCCCTTTTTAAAGTATTTTAGTCTTCGCTTTAATATAAACTACTACAATCATTTCTCCGGCGTCACCGCCTCAATTTCATAGCTGTCCACCCTCACCGCATTGACCAGTGTTCTTCTTCCGGTCACAAAACAGGTCAGCAGCGTAACCACCTTGTCATCGCTGTTCACCTCTATTTCGGTGTCCTTCACACTCCTTTTCTTCAATTTCTTAATAAAGTCGGCAAAATCCTTTTCCGAGGCAAAATCCACCCGGCATATCTCCGTCTCCGTCTCAGGCACGTCAAAATAGGAGAAAATCCGGTACCGATACACCTTGTCCTCCACCAAAATCTGAAAATACTGGTGGTCCTCGTAGTAGTCCTTTTCCTGCATATAATACTTCAGATTGCCAAACATACTTAAATTTTTCATATTATGCCCATAAATCACGCTCCTGCTGTCCTCCAAGTCAGGCGTGTTGGACCCATCCAGAAAAATACTGCCTGCCGCCGCGTTTTTCCCGTCCACCGTGGTGCGCAAATACTTGACATTATCTCCCGAATACAAAATCGGATAGCTGATCTCCTCATCCTCAAAAAAAATCCATCCGATTACATCCGGATTGTATTCTTTCAGACTTTCAAAATCTACCCGTATCAGATCGTGCCACGGCGTCTCTTCCATCACCGGAACCGCATCCGTCATAGACTCTCCTCCGGAGACACTTTGCGGATAGTCGTTCTCCTGAGGCGAAACATTCGATTCCTGGGCATCGACTGCCGACTGCTGCGGCCCCATCACATACTGTTCATTCAGTTTTTCATACAGACTGTTGGACGCCGCCCGGTCCGCATAGTGCTTATACAGCATAGCCCCCGTGCAGGCGACCAACACAATCCCCAGAAGTATGATACCGTCATACAACAGCTTGCTTTTCTTTTTCATTCCGCTCTTTTCCTTGTATTCACACTAGACTGTGAAAATTTTCCGACTTAAGACATCGAGAATTGCTGTGAATCCAGATTTTCTTTCAGATATTCCAAACTTATATTTATTTTCTGCAGCCCATTCACTTCCAACAGCATACTCCTGTCCCCCAGTCCGTATTGCCTCACTTGACCGAATACTTCCCTCCAGTCAATATCGCCGCAGCCCAAAGCCAGATGATCGTCCGTCTTCAGATGACTGTCATTCAAATGAAAGTGCCTGATATAAGGGGCCAGCCTGCGTATCCATTCTTCGGTGGATGCCCCTTTCGCAAGAATCATATGTGCCACATCAATACAGATACCGAAACGCTTTTCATCCTGCAGGTACTCCGCCAGCTCTGCCAACTGCGCCGGGGATGTCTCCTGCACATTTTCATAATAAACTTCCACATCCCACTGCGCCGCCAGTTTCCTTGCCGCAGAGGCCATGGTCTCCAGCCAGTTGCGGTAATATCTCTCCCCTCTGGCAAACTTTGGGATAAGCCCCGCATGAAAAATCACAGCCCTGCACCCAAGCTGCGCCGCGATCTCCGCCGACTGCTGCATCCGGTACAGACTGTGTCTGCTGATTCCGCTGTCCCAACTGAAAGGGACAATATCAAAGAACGCTCCGTGCAGGGTATCCATCTTCTCCGGACGTCCCAGTTGCCTGTACCGTCTGATTCTCTCTTTGATTCCAGCCTCATCGTCCAGCAAATCAGGGTCAAAAAAATCGTTGTATTCAAAGCCCAGAGCGTGCTGCTTTGCCAGCTCCGCATATTCTTCCATTCTATCTATTTCAGGGATAATCTCTATCATTCCTACCTCTTCATGGATACCGCCGGCCGTGCCCGCGGCATCCCTAACATGTACTTTAACGCGTCACTTCCGGGCGTCATCCTCATGAACAAACAGCTTTATATCGTTCTGAGCGCCCGAAACGGCCTCTTTAAACAGCGCCAGCACTTCCCCGTCAACCTTTCCTTCCTTTGCCATATCCTCCAGAACAGAAAGTGCCTTTTTCTCTTCCATGGACTTCTTGTAGGGCCTGTCCGCGCTGGTCAGTGCCTCAAACACATCCACCACCACCAGGATTCTGGCCTCAAAGGGAATTTCATCCCCCTTAAGACCTCTCGGATAACCACTGCCGTCCAGAAATTCGTGATGAGCCCCGGCCCATTCTATAATATGGGGATAGCGCACACCGAAATTCATCTTCCGCAGATATTTCTCTGTATACTCCACATGGGAACGGATAACCTCCCGCTCCGCGCTTGTCAGATTGCCGGAACTGACCGTCAGACATTCCGTCTCATCCAGAGACAGGTAATTAATCTTCTCACCATTGGAATTGGTATAATTCATCCTTGACATATTTCGGATATACGTCGTATCTTCTTCTGAAAGACGTGGTTTTCTGTTAATCTCTTCCACTCTTTCCCGGGCGTCCAGAAAATAGTTCTTTTTTTCTATCCACTTGTCTTTGCTGATCCTGCCCTGTAGATAATCAATATTATAAAGCAGCGAAAGGCGCTCAAAACGCTCCAGCACCAGTTCCAGCTTACCTCCCAGCCTGGTGGTCTTGTCAATAATATTATTGGGAATCACCAGTTTCCCGATATCATGCATCAGCGCCGCCATCAAAAGCTCGTCCCGCTCCGCCGGCGTATAGAATCTGTCCGTCTCACCGGCCTCATGCTGACTGTTGATATAATCTACCAGAAGCTTAACATAGAGATAGACATTTCTGGAGTGATAATAATTGTATGGAATACGGGTATCAATGGCGTCTGTGAATACTTGGGTAATGGAAATCATCAGCTCCTCAATCTCCTGCACAAAACGCATATTGGCAACCGCCACCGCCGCCTGAGATCCCAGAGAGCGCAGCACCTTTTCGCAGTCCGCGCCAAAAGATATAATCTCACCTGCCCCATTCTTGGCATTGATAAGCTGCACCACGCCAATCAGCTTATCCTCATGACTGATCAGCGGAAATACCAGCATGGATTTGGTTCTGTACCCTGTGAGCTTGTCATACTCCCTGGGCCCGCTGAAGTCAAACTGACTGCTGCTGTAGGCGTCCTCTATATTGAGAAACTCCCTGTGAATTGCCGCATAGGCGCAGATATTCTTTTCATTCATAGTCACAGGAGGATACTTTTCATCCCTGGTTCCCTTCTGGTCAATTCCCAATGACTTGTTCTTCATAATACAGAACTGAAGAAGGTCCTGTTCAAAGAGGTACAACGTACCTCCGTCGCACCCCGTCAGCTCCATGGCACAGTCTATGATTTTGGAGAGAAGCTCGTCATAATCTCTTTCCGCCGTCAACTGAATTCCTATCTCAAGTATTTTTTCCGCTTGTATCTGTTCCATTCGTTCCCTCCACCACAAAAACTTCGATGCCGCCCTGTCTGCCTTTCAGACTTTGACTGCCGGCATACACAGCATTGTATTGGTCTTTAACCTGTTCGTATAAGCTTTTGCTGATCAGGACCTGACCGCCCTTTGCTATGCTTTCCAGCCTTTCCGCCACATTTACGGTGTCGCCTATGGCCGTGTAATCCATCCGGTAGCTGCAGCCGATATTTCCCACAACCGCCTTACCGCTGTGAATCCCCACTCCGCAGGCAATCTCAATGCCAAACTCCTCTTTCAGTTCGGCATTTATACTGTCAACCGCCTCCACAATGTCAAGCCCTGTCCGTACTGCCTTACAGGCATAATCCTTCACGTCCAGGGGGGCATTGTAAACGGCCATGACCGCGTCTCCAATAAACTTATCCAAGGTTCCCTCATTGTGGAAAATTGCCTCTGTCACCATTCCCAGATAGCGGTTCAGTATCGCCACTATCTTTTCAGGGGAAAGTCCTTCTGACATGGAAGTGAACCCTCTGATATCCACAAAAAGCACCGCAATTTCTCTTTCACGCCCTCCAAGCTCTATCTTGTAATTGCCGCTCCTGCCCAGTTCGTCCACCACCTGAGGCGCCATATAGGTGCGGAAGACATTCAATATTTTCCGCTTACGCAGCCGTTCTGTCAGGTATCCGGTAGCCACACGCAGCAGAAAAATCAGCAATACCAGGACAAAGGGCAGAAAACATTTCCAATAGAATCCCGCGCCATACAGGGATTTGGCGGCAATTATGATTCCTGTCTCCAGAACCACACCGCCCACGGTATTAACCAGAAAACTGTTATGACTTACAAGCCAGGCATAAAAGCCTGCAACCAAAAATGCAGCCAATGCCTGAATCCATCTGTCAATATTTACATAAGTGCGATCATTTAAAAGAGCATCCACATGGTTGGCCTGAACCTCGACTCCGTTCATGACGGCTCCCCTGGCTATAGGCACCATATACTGATCCATCATGCCCTGGGCGTACGCGCCCACAAGAACTATGCTGTTCTGGAACACCTTCGGGTCACATCTGCCCTCCACCACGTCCACATAGGAGTATACCTCATACATCCCCGGCTCCGCGGCATAATCAAATCCATAAATACCATTTACATGTCTGGGCGTACGGGACTGCTCCCCCACCGCCCCCCGGTATTCGTCATATATCTTCCAGGCAAAATTGTATTCCCGCTTTGAGCTGTCCTCTACGGTTTCCGCCAGCATAGAACGCCGGACATAATTATCCACATCCTGCACTGCGTTTGTAAAACCGTGAACCGTGGCGCTGCGCAGCGTTTCATAGGGCAGTTCCAAATCCTCTACATACAGAGTATTAATCTGATACTCTCCACTATCCGACTGCTCTACTCTCGTGCCATAATTAATGTAGGAGGCCATAACCACATGAGAAAAACCGGCGGCGGCCTCTGCAAGCGCCGCATCTCCGGGTTGGTCTCTCTGCCCTACAAAGTTAATATCAAAGGCTATGACCGCCGGGGAATGCTCCTTGTCGAAGGCGTTCAGCAAATCGGCCGCCTGCTGCCTTGTCCAGCTTGAAAAAGGCCCCATTTCCTCCTGAGACTTCTCGTCAATTCCTATGATCTTGATTCGATTGTCCACCGGTTTCTCCCTGACATAGAGCAAATCGCAGAACCAGTATTCAACCTTCTCAAGGGGTGCCAAAAGCGTAAGGCACCCTGCCAGAAAAGCAGCTATTGTAATTAAAAGAAACCTGTTTCTCACTCCGCCTTTTTCGCTGTTCATTTTCGTCCTCATTTACGCACCGCTTAAAAGGCGTCAACCCACTCTTCCAAAACAGTCAGACTCCTTACGCAGTCAACGAGAGCGCTCCATATCCGTTCGGTTCCATCCGTCCCGCCATGGGTCTTTACCCAGCCTTTGATCGTTTCACCGCTTACATTCTCCTTCGGCATAGAACTTGTGCCTTCCGGCAGACAGACACATACATCGGCGCTGCTGCCGTCGTCTCTTCGGATTACATCCTTGAAAATCACAGGCCAATACTTCTTAGCCGCCACATTTTCTTCGGACCCGTCACCTTCTGATCCGCCCACAATTACTTCCTCCCATACAGGGTAAAGCGTAAAATCCGAGTTGACTACATATGTGTCAAAATTCCACTCTTCGCCGCTCTCAAGATACCATCCTGCCAGTTTCAGGGGTATGCTGCTGTCATTGGTGGCAGGAATAACTTCCGATTCTTCCGGCGCTTCCATAGTCTTTCCGGTTTCCACGGACTTGTGTGCATATGTGCCGCCCATTTCGTATACATCGCCAATTTTCTCAAGGGTTCCGTTTATCCACACATAAGGATTGGCAAAAGTCACCGTATGCCCCTGCACAGGCGCAGGGGTAGGTTCTGGTGCCGGGGTAGGCTGCGGCGCAGGGGTAGGCTGCGGCGCAGGGGTAGGTTCCGGCATCGGGGTAGGCTGCGGCGCAGGGGTAGGTTCCGGCATCGGCGTAGGCTGCGGCGCAGGCGTAGGTTCCGGTGTCGGAGCAGGCTGCGGTGCAGGCGTAGGTTCCGGCGTCGGCTGCGGAGCGGGCTGCTCTGGAGCAGGCTGCTCCGGTGCAGGAGCAGAAGTCGGCTCCAAAGTAGGTACAGGAACAGGCTCTGGAACCGGTTCCGGCGTGGGTACCAAAGCATCTGTAGGTTTCGGGGTTCTCTCGGGTTTCGGCGTGACCGCAGGCTCCGGCGTGGTTGCGGATTCCGGTGTGGCCGTAGGGTCAGAAACCGGCTCCGGAGTAATCTCCGGCTCAGGAGACGTTTCCGGATTGGTCAATTCAGACGGCTGCTTATTCTCCGCAATTTGCGCGTTTCCCAGATTTAGCTCTCTTCCCGACTCCTTTATCTTCTCCAGACGCTGACGCATCTGTTCATTCATCATCTCTTCGCTGATAGGCGCCCTGTCAACAAGAACTCTGGGCGGATTTCCTTCCTCAAACTGCATATATTCACCGGCATTGTAGAGAACAGGCTCTTGCCCTTCCATTCCCATTGCCACGGCTCCGTCATAGACCAGCAGCGAAACCAGTCCGTCCGTGTCCCTGTCAATTTCAAATACAGTGCCACGCACTGACATGGTTGCATTGGGCGTCACCACCTCATAGGATGCTCCCTGCCCCAGAGGATTCTGTATCTCGCTGAGAACGCTGCCCTGTTCCAGAAGAATGGAAGTTCTGCCGCTGGTCCCATCGCCCTCCGCAATCACTTCCATTGCTCCTGATTCTCCGAGCATCACGTATTTATCTGCATCCAGCATCAGAACTACATAGGCATCCTGATCCGTATGTACAGAATCACCGGAAACCAGATTCATATTAACAGCCGCCGCCAGGTCTCCGATTCCCTCTCTGCTTATAGTCACTGCGCCGCTGGTTTCCACAACCTTGATGGACCGAAAGTTTTCTTCTTTCTTCCCGGCAAGCAGTGCGACAACCACCACCAGCACTGCCACAAACAGTACCGCTGCCGCCGCTATGCCTATTTTCTGATTCTTTGCAAGTTTCTTCATATACGATACCCCCTATATGTTTCTGCATATACACGAATCTCTATATTATGTTATATCTTACCGCATTCTGGATTTTATTGTCAATATTATATATATCGGACAATTCCGCCCGTGGAATAACCGTTTTATTGTCTTTGGACATCATTTCTTTTGAGGTCTGCTGTAAATCACATTTCCCTCGTAATAATGCGGCTGTATCTCGTAAGGCACCGCTACATATTTACTGTCCGCATATACATAACCGTCCTCAAAGGGATACCACATCCCTCTCTCTGTTTTCTCATAGGTTACACCCCGGCTGCTCCGGAAAACATAGAGGTACTTCCTGGCTATTTTCTTGTCCTTAGTCGAAAGATACATGGAATAGTGATCCTTCGCGCAGTCCAGGCGGATGTATTCGTCTGTCACCGTCAGGGTAATATCTTCCTCGCTGATGACAGACTCCGTGACTGTGTCCTGCTCTCTCTTGCGCTCGTAGGCATTGTAGGTCACTCTGATACCATTTTGCTCCAGAGTCTGATATCTGGTATAGTCTGCAGTGTCCTGCTCAAAATTCAATTTCAGAATTTCTCTGGATATACTCGGCAAAATAGAATAACTGAACTTATCCTCACAGAGCCCGTGCTCATCCGCCACATGATAGATGCCAGCAACGCTCAAGGTGGGAAAGGGAGACTCCCACTCCATCATCTCCTGGCTAATGTCCTCCCCCTTGTATTGGAACCATATGTAAAACTGATAACTCTCCCCATCCTGCAATATCTTTTCCGCCAGTTCCTCCGCAGATTCCCCCTCCGGAAAAACATTGCAAAAACAGGACGCACTAAGCTCTTCACTGCCTTTCAGATACTCTATGGAGCAGTCCTGCACCGCCGCCTCTTCACAGGCAACGCCCCACTCCTGAAGGATCGTCGTCTTCAGTCGTTCCTTAATCTCATCAAGGCATACGGAGGTATAGACCTCTCCCGTCTCTGTGTTGACCACAAAGCTGTAAGTCTGTTTCTGCCAGACAAACTCTCCGCTGGCAAACTCTGTCAGATCGTATCCCCAGTCTATCTGCGTCGTCTCAGGCTCCATCTCCCGAATGGACGCCCCACGGTATCGGTCCAAGAGATAGTCTGACGCCACTTCCCTGGCCTCTCGCAGAAATGCCTTTTCCTCCGCTCTGGTAAAATTGTTGGGGATGCAGCCCGTGAGGGCACAGGGTATCAATAACAGGATGAGCGCTGGTATTACTTTGTAACGCATATTACATTTCCTTTCATAAGTTTCTTATACTTTTCATCACATGTAATAAATATGACCTGGTTATTCTCCGCGAATTTTTGGATCAGTCTGCATGACTGACTGACCCGCTTAGGGTCCATATCCGTAAATGGATCGTCAAAGACAGCCAATCCGTCTCCTTCCGGATACAAATGTTCCAGCATGGCCAGCCTGAATGCCAATGATATGGTATCCTTGGTTCCGGCCGAGAGAATATCATAGGTCAGCGCATGCATACCACTGGCGAGCTTTACTGACATCTGTTCATCCATTGCGTTCAGCTCCAGACCGCCTTCTGTAATCACATCCAGATACGCCCCAAACTTCTCCGCGATATCCTCAACCGGGTTACCGACCGTCTGCTCCTTAAGGCGGCAGAACACATGATAAATATGCATCCAATGCTCATATTCAGCTTTCCTGTTCTCCCATTCAGCCTTTTTTTCCTGGAGTTCATCAGAATATTCCTCCGCCGATTTTTCTCCAAGATTTCTTTCTATCTCACGAAGCTTTTTATCATGGTTCCCGATCTGCGAATCATAATCATCAATTTTTGCCTGGAGCTCCCCATCGTATTGGTCCGGATCCTCTATTCCCCGGAACTGCTCAGGTATTTCATCCATTGAGTCAAGTTTAGCCTGATTGGTGTCTTTCTCTTTCTTCTCTTTGTCAATAGCATCCCGGAGTTTCTCTATGTCCCCGTACTTCTCCTCATAGCCTCTGAGCGTTGCCTCCAAACCGCCAATAAAAGCGTCTACGGACTTACAGCCGCATAAATCAGCAATCTGACGGTCGATTTCAGATGTAGTCCCGACCTCTGCCAACGCCGCATCGTTCGCGTTCTTTACATCCTCCCAGGTATTGTCGCCAAGAATCTTTTCAAGGGTCAGTTCCAATCTTTCAACGTCCTGCCTGGCGGCCCAGTAGGCCTCCGCCAAGGCCTGCAGCTTATCCATGTCACGAATCCCGTATTTTTCATATATTACTTCGATTTCAGATTCTGTCTGCCGGATAGAAACTTGAACAGCCTCCACGTCTACGCCCTGGGGCCTTAACTGCATTTCCAATACACCGGGCACGGTAATGTCTACCGCCTCTGTAATGTTTATCTCCCCATCCACCACCTCTAAGGCGTTTCCGCGAGATGCCGACTTAACCTCTATCGGAACAGTCCCTAACTGCTTAATCCCTGCCACAAGATTTATCCCTGCCAGCTTGCTCTCCTCTTTTTGTTTCTCGGTAAGCAGTTCTCTTAACCTTTTTAGATCAGTTGCATCCACCTCTTTTAATTTCTCAAATTCCGTTTTCCTGTCATTATATTCCTGCCAGGCTGTCTTCGCCCTCACATAAAGCTCATGGGCGGCTGCCTGCTCCCGCTTTGTCCGAAGTTCTCCGGCTTTTATGATATCCGCGCTTAAACCGGGCCACTTTTTCAGTACGCCCTCCTGCTCTGCCATTTTCTCTTCCTGATCTTTTATAGTTTTTGACAATAAAGACCGCTGTCCCAGCATTCCCCTGTATTTCTGAAAGCCTGCTTTCTCCGTCTCTATCCCTTTTTTCTTCTTTTGCAGTTCCCGAATCTCCGCTTTTTCTGCCTCTACGGCTCGCTCCGCCTCTTCGGCCTGCGTCTGCAAGTCCCGTACCCGGTCCATCTCATAATATGCTTTTACGATCAGACCAGCGCCCATATTCCAGGCATTCTTGTAAGATGCCCTTCTGGCTCCTCCCTCCGGCGTGTCCGCGTCTCTGTCCCAGCGGCCATCCAAATTACGCATAGTCTCTCTAAGTGTTTTTTCAATCTTCTCGAGAGAAACACCTCCTGTCTCAAGGGAAACCTGCGTCAAAGTATCTGCCAGGTCCGCTCTGGTTTCAGATAAAGAATCCACCTTTTTTGACAATACCCTCATTATGCTTTCTACCGCGATCTGATTTCTCTTCTGGGACGCAAATACGATTTCATTATACACACCGGCACGATGTTTCAGTTCCCCTGCAAGAACCTCCTTTATAGCCAAGTCACCCTTGATGGAAGTCCCATCGGGCAGTGTGAGCCTGCAGGAGCCTTCGCCTTTTTCCCATTCTTTTCTCAGCTTATAGGTTCCATTGGATGTCTCAAACACAAGTACGCCGTCTATGACATCTCCCTGGGGGCCGCTGACCTTCTTCGGGAAATATTTTTCTATAAAATCTGAATCGCTGCGCCCGTCAAGCTTCACATCCTTAAAAAGAATCTGATAGATCAGATCGACCATCGTACTTTTGCCGCTTTCATTGTCACCGACAACAAGGTTGAGGCCATTATCAAATGCAAGTTCCCTCCCCTGAACTCCGGCAAACTGATCACATTCTACACGCCTTATCTTCATTGCCTGTCCCACCTTTCAGATTCATTTTCCCTACAGCTGCGCAGTAACTGATAGGCCATCTGCAGTTCTGTCGGATTTTCCGTGAGCGCTTCCATAAACTGTGCCGCGAAACTGGTCTCGGCAAATTCTGTGCGAATCTTTTCTGCCGTTATCTCCTCGCTCAGCTCATGGTCCTCCTTCTCATAGGTGAGATATTCTCCAAGGATTTCCTGGTATATTTTTTCTTTATCCTGATATTCCGACTGCTTTATGGACCCTGATACCCTTACACGGACAATGGCATTTTTGCTTTTTCCATCCAGCGCGTTTTTCAATGCGTCGGCAAGGGCCGTTGCGCGATCCGGCTTGACATTTATCCGTAAATCATAAAAACGTACTTTTCCGCTGACGTATTTTCTTGCGAGAACTTTTGCGATGGAACCCTGTTTTTCAATAGAAAGGATAAATCCATTTCCGTCTGTGTTATTATGCAGATCCGTCTGTTCATGTGTTCCGGCATTAAAAATCTTGTATCCGGCTGTATCAGAGTCCTCCTGCAAACCTTCCGGATATGGAATATGTGTATGTCCGATCAGCCAGGCGTCCACAGGAACGCCGGACAATTCGTTTTCTGTCATCAGAAAATATTCTTCCTTCATATCCGGTGTTACGCCCCGGATAGCTCCGTGGGCGACTCCTATGTTAATGACGCCCGTTTTCTGAATATCGGCATTCTTTATCCAGTTTAGATTATTTTCTTTTGCATGCTTTGCCTGACAGAAAGCTGGGTATATAACCACCGTCTCTTCCTGTGTGCTGAAATGGTAAGGCCTGAATTCCTTAATCAGAATGACATTGTGATCTCGGGACGACAATGCGTTTTCAAAATCCCTCCACACTTTCTCATCTCCGGTATAATAATCATGATTTCCCGGCAGCACTATTACAGTTCCGCTAAACAGGGAAAGGATATCTGCAACCTGCTTTATATCCCCCACTTTCACAGTGTTGATATTATCAAAAAGATCTCCTGTGACAACAAACAGTTCGCAGGCGTCTGATTCCGCCTTATGAATCATATCCCTCAGGCAATCAAATCTGCTCTGTATCAGCTTATCCTTCACCTCCGGATAGCGATCATATTTCCTGCCAAAATGATTGTCTCCCGTAACAAAAATTTTTACCATCGTTGTCTCCTTATTGACTGTGCAAAGCTATAACAGGAATCGGCCGTGCCGCCGGATATAAAACAGGCCGCCGCCCTCGTGCTGTAATGCTATAAAGGGCAGCGGCTTATAGACTTAATTTGACGCCAGTGTAAACTGACCTACCAACTGTTTTAAGCTGGCGGCCTCCGCAGACAGTTGCTCGCTGGCGGCGGCGCTTTCCTCCGCTGTGGCGCTGTTGCTCTGTACCACAACGGATATCTGGGTAATTCCCTCGGAAACCTGTCTTACCGCCTCCGATTGCTCATTGGCCACAGTGGCGATATTGTCGATGGAATTCACAACGGTTTGAATGCTGTCCACTACGCCCAGCAGCACATCCGCAGTATTTTGAACGATCTCCATTCCCATGTGTACCGCATCCGTGGAATTGCCGATCAGTTCCGAGGTATTCTGAGCGGCCTGGGCGGATTTGCCTGCAAGATTGCGCACCTCCTCCGCCACCACGGCAAAACCTTTCCCCGCCTCGCCGGCTCTGGCGGCTTCCACTGCGGCGTTCAGAGCCAGAATATTGGTCTGGAACGCGATATCGTCTATTGTCTTCAGTATCTTTTCAATCTCAACAGAACTGCTCTGAATCCTGTCCATAGCCTCCACCAGATTCTGCATCTTCTGGTTACACATGGAAACCTCTTTACCAGCCTGGTGGGTCTGATCGCGCACGTCCTGCGCTCCGCTTGCGGTGCTCTGGGCCTGTTCGGAAATCTCCCTGACCCTTGCCGCCAGTTCCTCTACGGAACTGGCCTGCTCCGTAGTACCCTGGCCCAGCATCTGCGCTCCTGAGGCAAGCTGGTCACTGGCGGATGATACCTGCCCGGCGGAACGATTCACCTGACGCATGGCATTACTTAATTCCGTCTTCATATTGCGCATGGAAAGCAGGATATTTCTAAAACTGCCCACATACACTTCTTCATGCTGCGTATGTACATCCAGATTTTGATTTGCCATCTCGGTCAGCAGATAGCCGATATCGTTGATCACGGTGCTGAGACCCTCCACCAGAGAGGCAGTAGACCTTGCCAGCATACCTGTTTCGTCCTTACTGTTGATCCGGGGCATGGGAGTTTCCAGATCGCCTTCCACCAGCAGCTTCATCCGGTTCGCACAGGCTTTCATAGGTTTGCTGATATTCACAGCCAGCACCAGAGCGATCACAGAGGAGAGCAATATGGCCAGAACGATCACCAAAATATTGATGACCATGGCATCCCGTGTGGCCGCCAGATAATTTATTTGAGGCGCGGTAACCGCGATACTCCAGCCGTCCGTATCTGTTACCGGCGCATATGCGGCAAACATCTTATCCTCTCCGCTGACATATTCACCGAATCCGATCGCTCCCTGCCGCATATCAGCATGGATCGCCGCCAGCTCTTTCAGCGCCGGATCACTCTGCGCCTCGGTCTCTATATTTTGAACCGTAATCGTGTCAAGGGTGATGTCGGCAATGGTATCGCCGGATTTATTGATCATATAGGCCCTGCTGTTTTCACCAACCTGAATAGCTGTCACAATGTCATTCAGGAAAGTCTCATGAGGTACAAAGTACACCACGCCGACAATCTCTGAGCCATAAACGCCATCCTCATAAACAGGCGCTGCAACCATAATAGACAATTCTCCGGTGATCTTACTGATCAGCGGTTCCGATACATAGACATTGCCCTGCATGGCCTGCTGTACATATTCACGGTCCGAATAATCTTTTCCGTCAAAGATACTGATGCCGTCCAGACCGATGACATTTCCCCTCTGAAAATCATGCATGGAAACACGCTCATCGATAATAGTCTTTTTTTCATCTACAGACACATGCGGATCGGATAGCTGCGGAATACAGCCGACCTCCATAACCACGTTCTTATAGGCCGCCAGCTCCTGCTCCACGCGCCCCGCCGCAAGAACCGCGGTTTCTCTCATCATCTGTTCCACCGTTGACATGGTGCTGTTGTAATTGGGTATGATGCTGGAGATCCCAGATGCAACCAATCCTACCAGAACAGTTAAGATGAGACATAAAGTGATCTTGGTACGAATACTTTTCATTTCAATGCTCCCCCTGTTTGATAATTGTTTGATAGTCATTAAAATCCCTTATTCCCAATACTATGATATAAGCTTACATCCATTCAGTCAAGACCTAAGTCGGAAAAAATTGGTTTCCTTATTATAAGAGACTGTACAATTCCTCCACAATAGGCTTACATATCTTCTCTACGGTATTTCCTGTAAACGGATTGGATAAATGCGCCGTTTCCAACAATTTCGGATAGGATTTACTTCCGCCCGCGCCGCACAGCCTCACATAGTCTGCCCATGCCTGCTCAAAATTGCCTTTCATTTTAAGATAGAACTCATAAGTACTCATCTGCGCGATGTCATACTGTATATAATAAAACGGCTTTTCTACTATATGCGTCTGGCGCGGCCAGCATGTTCCCCGTCGTATATCCTCCGTATCTACCCTGTTCCATGGGATATATCTGTTTGAAATGTCAGCCCACAATTCACAAAGCTGCACCCTGGTTCTGGTCCTGTCGTACATAAGATGCTCAAATTCATCTATGGCGCAGCGGTACGCAAGGTTTTCAAGCTGCTGCATCAAATGATTTCGTATGTATTCCTTTTTATGTTCTCCTACAAACATTTCTAAATAGGGGAACATAAAATGTTCCATAGTTTGGGAGTGTATTTCATTCACAGCGGGAGAAGATCGGTGTAATTCATATAACGGCTGTTTTCGAGCCGCAGTGTAAAAAGCGAACCCATGCCCAAATTCATGTACCGCATATCCCGTTTCCATTCCATCGCCCGTAAAGTCTCCGATGATAAAAGGCAGTTTCACACATGGCAGCATGCAGCAGGTAAAATGGTTCCGGCGCTTATTCTGCCTTGTTTCCAGATCATATAGCTCCTTCTTCGTTATCTCCTCAAAATAACTCCCGGTCTCGTCAGACAAATCCTTAAACATCCCGGCAATAGCGGAAATCAACTCCTCTGAGCCAGCGGCAAGGGCAGGCGGATGGCTGAAATCAACGTCTCCTGCTTTTATATCTGCTACTACCGGCGTAACATATTTTTGGATATTGTCACGAAACTCCGCTATCTCCTTTACTCCGTAATCCTGCCGTCCCTGAATGCGGTAGCCCAGATCTATGTAACTGTCATAGCCAAGGCTGTCCGCAAGCTCACAGCGTGTTTCTATAAGCTTTCGGAACACCTGATACAGCGCTTCATCGTCGCGCTTGTCCTTTGCCATTAATTTTCTGTACTGCATGATGAATGCCGTTTCTTCCGACTGCAATCTCAAGCTGTCTGCATTTCCCGCCGCGTTGTGCTGATTCATATGCGCAAAAATCTGTTTTCCAAATTCCTGCTCCAATTCATGGCGGTATTGAGAGCCCGCCGCTATCTCGTCACAGGCATCGCGCAGCACATACACGGAAGGCTCTTCCCTGTTTTGTATTTCAACTTCCTCCAGACTATATTGATAATCTATTCCGCTCAGATGACGTATATAGATAATCTCCTCCTGGTATATCATATAATCTACTTCATCCTTTACCTCCAGCCAGGCATCACGGAACATCTGATAGGATATGGCGTTTAACATCTTTTCTTTGCTGTCGTTTATCCTTTTCCTTACCTGCGCATAGTCAGGTCTTGTATACTCCCATGTTGAGAATTTCGCGTCATCCTGTTTAACTTTTCGCACAAATTGTCCCTCCCTTGATGCCGGATTGTATTCTAAATTATATCATCGACTTGAATGGTTCTGCAACAAATAATCTGCGGCGATCCACTATTTTCTTGCGTTTTCGTTGTATATAAAAAACCGCAATCCCCTTGGTTACAAGGGATTGCGGTACCTATTTTTACTATTTTGCTCTCAATCAACGATTACTTGATGATAGTAGCCACACGCCGGAACCAACGGTTCTGCCACCCTCACGATACTTCAATAGCATTTTTTATGGTATTTTCTATACTTTTCATTGCGAAAATCAGCACAAAATCGCTGTTTTTATTTGCATGATTTCTTAGCACCATGTATTTCATATTAGCAAGAAAAACTATATTTTTACGCTAACAGCATTTTTTCGGCTTTTTCAATATCTTGCTTTGTTAGGCCCACTGTCTGATTAGTTTTAATTTGATGTTGAAGAATCAGCTCATTATGTAAGTCTAAGTCATCAATTACAATCCATTTTTCTACCCCCTCGTGTAATTCAAGCCAACTCAAAATTTCATTTGCCTTTATTAGACTAAATTTTTTTGTCTCTTTTATATCTTCTGTTGCAAAGTCTTGCGTCACATCAAATATCTTCATACCACATTCCTGAAACATTTCTGCCAATTTTGCAAATTCAGTTCTTAATGGCTCAATATTATCGTCAAACCAAAATCTCCATCCCGAGTGTAACACAATTTTTGCACCTGTATTCTTAACAAGCCCCCCCAATAATATAACTTTATCTTTATCGTTCAAAGTTCCATCACTAACTTCTCTCTGGTGAGAGTCATTCCAAAAATTAGAATTTAACACACCATCTACATCTAAAAATATTATTTTATTCATTTCTGTTATTCTCCATATTCATAAACCCTCTATGTGTTCTTATTTTTGAAATATTGCATACCCCAAAAGCAGCTTTTTCCTTAATCATATTTATTGTATAGTTCTAGTACTATATATAAATAACCAGCAAAAAACGTCATATTGTTATACTGTTATTAGACATAGGCCATGTGATAATTTACAAATCCCTCTCCATATATCCACAAGCAAATATTTTATCAATTAGCGCGTATATTCTATATGCTACCTACATCATAAATTCTCCATTAGGATATCGGTATGCAAAATTTCTTTTATTAGCTAAAAAGTTATCATTTTTTCTGTCCACACCTTCATATATTCCATAATTCTGCTCAATAAGCGCTCCCTCTATTTATAAAGCGATATTATTTTCGTCAGCAACAATTCGGCTTGTTTCTATGGCTCTTTTTAACAGTGAAGATGCGAGTATATGAACATTGTAACTTTTTACTATATCAGCCAAATTCTTTGCTTGCTCTATTCCTTTTTCTGTTAATTTTACATCAGCAATGCCGCATACTTTATTTTGAGCATCCCAAACCGTTTGACCATGACGAGCAACAAATAATTTCATAAATAAGCCCTTTCTGTTCAATCTGAATTTTCTTTTTTGATTGTACCATCTTCATTCTCCATTTACTATAAAAATATGGGGCACAGCAACCGCAACGCCCCATATTTATTATCGTTTAAACGACTTCTTGAGTCGGAATTTCCCATGCGCTTCACTTTCTTACACGGATTTGTGTGCAAATCATAAATGCGTGACGCATGAGTAAATATACAGGTCAACTGATTTTGTATCATTCTTAAATAGCTTTCCGAAAATCCCTTTGTCTGCATTTCGTTCTGCCACTGTATGATTTGTGAAGCGGTAATCTCACTTAACATCTGTTCGCCAAAGTACGGAATAATGTGCTGCTCCATCATATACCTTTTATTCTTCATGGTACGGTCTTTCAATTCATTCTGCTTATCCTCAAAATAGACCTCCATAAATTCACTCAACTTCATATCCATGCTTCGGCTACTGCTTAATTTCTTTTGACGCTCATACTCTAACGCTTCTCTTTTTGTTTCAAATCCTCTCTTTCTCCGCTTTTTCTTCTCTCCCTTAGCGGTTGTTTCAAACCATTGCGCAGACCACTTTTTTGTGTCTTTCTCTCTGTATGCCATTCTATCACGCTCCCTTTCTAGCTTATTGATAATTCATAACCGTACATTTACACTATATTCTATTATTCAAAAGGATTCCAATATCCGATTTGACTTTGCCTTGCGGTTGGCAAATGAATTAGAAATTGATGTGAATGAAATATGCGCCGCCAGTCCATTCTCCGGCGCTATTACTGAAGAAGAAATATATCCCACACTCCCCGATGGACTGAATGGCGCTCTTGACGGAAACCGGGTAAAGGTATATCTGAAAAATTCCCTATATCCGCTTATGTACCTGTTTGGGAAAAACAGTATGCCCGATGTGGATAACCTGTTGACTTCATTTTATCAGCTAGACGATGAAGCAAGAAAGGAAGTAGTGGAAACGATACAGTTCAAGTTACAATACCACAAAGACAAAGAGCGGGCAGAGCAGGTAAAGCAAATAAAAGGTTGGTAAGAAATGCTCCAGCGAATAGCAAAATTCACTGGAGCATTTCTTAATTTCACAAATCACATTATCATTTTTATTAATATAGTGTCAAAGTGGAATGTTGATATCTGTGGCAACCTTAATACTTGAATGCCAAAAGTTATATTCATCTAACTTTTGTGTTACCTCGTCATACACTTTTTCTTTCTGCATAGGGTCTCTTATTGTTAAAATCAAACAGAATTCTTGACTCAATGTAAATGATTGTAATTGTGCCAATCTCTCAATATGATCTCTATACACACCTTGCAGAAATAAAAACCATTTTTTATCCGGCGACAAATATTCAATTCGCTTTTTATCTGTCATTTCAGACAAATCCACTGCATACTTTTTTACCGGATAATATTTATCTGCATATTGAATCAACAAGCGCTCTCTCAACGCAAATTCAGAGTTTCTATCCTTCATTTTATTTTTACTATAAACATTGCCTAACAATAAATTCTGTGAGCCTTTCCTACCAACGGGATTTAATATATGACGCTTTGTAGTATCCCTTTCTTCTTTTGTATCATATGAGCCAAACTTTACGTCAATATTCGACTGGCAGTATTCTACTCCCTGAGAAGAGTCAAGAATAGGATCATATACTAGTGTTGCGATTATCTGCCCAGTATAATACCCATTTTTCAACAAACATTGTGGCATTGGAAAGTCCATTATATCAATCTTTTCACCTTTGGCTAAACAATCTCTTAATATCAGCGTGGCTTCATAAGGCGAATTATATATTATATCTGATACCGCTTTGGGTATCCCAAACCCAACTTGCTTTGTTCTTTCTGTAATAGGAACCGTCATTTCTTTTGGATATGATGCAGAATGAGTAATTAATGCCTTTATTAATAATGGATCAAATTCTTCATTTAATTCCTGCTGTATACCTGCCGCTAGCGCAGTAACTCTCGGTGTTGAAAAACTTGTCCCTACTCCAAGAGCTAATTTACCATCTTTTGAAAATGATTTAACTCCTGTTGTTACTGTATTGCCACTTGGATCAACTCCGGCATTTCCGCCATAATGAGAAACCTCTGGTTTTATAATATATTCTGGTCCAGGACCTACCCTTGAAAATGGTGATGGATCATTATATTCTGCATAATCATATTGTCCTTTATCATGTGCAAATGAGCCGACAACTAAAGAACGTATTGAGTCTGCCCCTTCGTGTATCCTACCTTTAGGAAAATTATTTTCAAAATTTCTACAATTTCCAGCAGATTTACAAATCAAAACATTATATTCGTCCTGAAGGGCATCCAAAGCTATTGCAAAATCTGAAAATTTTGTATCCACAACAGGCCGTGTAATGCTAACAGACAAATTCCAAACCTTTACTTTATCATGGTAACGTTCAATGGCTTCCTTAATATTTGCTATAAGTTCATCTTCATCTAACCCCTCTTTTGAGGTATCTGGAAATATTGCAGCATCAAAAAGCTTAATTCCTTTATGTCCAACCCAACTTTTTCCTTCACATTCGTCTCCATATAATGCTATACCTGCTACAAATGTGCCATGTGTTGGGTTTATACTATTCTCTGGATACGGTGACCACCTTTCAATGTCCATCCAAGGCTTTAAGTTAGCAATAGGTTCTATGCCATTATCCAATATTCCTATGGTTAAATAGCTTTTACCGTCCTCTGGCTTTTTTATGGGAATATTGCTCTTTTCCTCTAGGAAATCCAAGCCAACTACATACTTCGGCATTGGTTCAACAGAAAAGAGTGCATTAAATATCTCCTCATCTCTTAATTGATTTATAATGTCCAAACTAATTGTTTTTAAATTATAAACATAAAAATTCTGCGAATAATGTGTCTTCCTATAATCAATTTTCTTATTTTCTAAAGTATGCTCAAACATTCTACGCATAGATAGATTTTGCTCAAAGTTTTGGTAATCAACCAACTTAACTTTATAATTACAAGTTTCTTCATTAATTTCTACACTTGGAACAAATTCTGCAAATCCTTCTATACATGAAATAGCATAATCGTTCTGCTCACAATTAACTAACCGCGATTCAATTTTTCGCATTTCTTCTATTGAATCTAAACAAACTATTAATTCATTTATTGCCGCTATACCTATTACACTACTACTTTCTTTTACTTGAAAAAACGATGTTATATCCTTTCGTTTTGATTTAGCAGTAGCATCCTCCTGGATTTTAGTAATAAAAGCAAATGGCACTGGTGAGTTCTTCTGTTTTCTCTCAACCATCAGACGCTCCATTTCTCCCAAAGAGTCTTGAAGAACTTTAGCCCTTTGCTTTAAAGCCTCACCTTCTAAAACCCATTTGGGTTTCTCTGAACTTCCATTTCCTTCTATTCGTAATTCATCTATATCTCTAGGTGCAAAAAACTTAATTGGCAGTTTATCCATTTCCATATGCTATCCCTCCTTAATTTGTTTAGACAATCCTTGGATTTTTCTAAGTGGAATTTCCATTCCTTCATTAATCTCCTTATGAGTTGCCCCATTCTTTAATAAGAATCTTACAAATTCATTTTCATCCTCTAAACTATGAAATTGATGAAAATAAATTTCTTTCAAAATATCACAACAATTCAAAGTTGTCTTTTTCTTTATTACAGCCTCTTTTATTGCATTATTTATAGTTGATTTTATATCTGAGTGACTAAATCCATTAAAAGCTTCTACTAACTGCTCCATTTTTTTATCATTTTCTGCAATACAATTTTGATAATTTTTCAGGTATAAACTAATTAATCTTCCTACTTCTTCTGATTGTGGTTTCTCTAATGTAATAACCTTAGAAAATCTTCTCCATATCGCAGGATCCAACAATTCATGATGATTTGTTGCTGCTATCAGAATACTATCATTACTGAACTCGTCAATATTCTGTATCAAACTGTTTACAACTCGCTTTAATTCACCTAGTTCATTTTTATCGTCTCTTAGCTTTGCAATAACATCAAATTCATCAAGAAACAATATACATTCTCTTTTCGAGGCATAGTCAAAAATTTTTCTAATATTTTTTGCCGTACTACCCAGTAAAGAAGAAATCATTCCATCTAGTCTTGCTGTTACCAAAGGCAATCCTGTAATTGTTGAAATATATTGCGCTACTGTAGTCTTTCCACATCCAGGAGGACCATATAGTAATAAAGAATTTGATATTTCTATACCTGCCTTTAGTAAATCATCCCTATTTTCATAGAAGTCAATAAACGCTTGTATTTCTTCATCAATATATCTACTTAAGATAATATTTTCTTTCCTGATCTGTGGTGTTGTAATTTGAACAATTTCCATTCTGCTTTCAGTGTCAACAGGTTTTGTTGCAAAACTATCTAAAGACGTTAAGCCTTTTTTTCTATTTTCAACAATCCCCTTAATTTTTCTTGAAAGGGAAATTTCTCCATCCTTTTCCAAATTACAAGCCAATACATTTGCATAATTTTGAACTTTCTCCTTGTCACCCTGCAATCCACCTTCAATTATTTTCACAATTTCTGTATACATTTTACTTTCACTCCTTTTGCATTTTATTTTATATCATTTCGTTGTTAAAGTCAATATATTTGTTATTGTTTATCCATTTATTGTTATTGTCATGTCTGTTTTCGTTATTATATTTTAATGTATCTAACATCACATATACTACCCTAGCTAAAAAAATTTTTCAGTTTCTAGCAGTTGGACGATGAAGTAAAAAAGTAGTTGAAACAATATAACTTGATTTACAATACCACTGAAATGCAGAATAACCAGAACAAGTCAAAGAGATTAAACCAGACACAAAAAGCTCCAGTGAATAACAAAATTCACTGGTGTTTTCGTTTTACGGCACCGTTTTGGCACCGTTCACAATATTTTTACTGTTGCAAGGCAGAAAAAAGGGTTCCGGAGAAATCTCCGAAACCCTTGAATTTACTGTAATTCTATTAATTACTCGATGATAGTAGCCACACGACCAGAACCAACTGTTCTACCACCCTCACGGATAGCGAAAGTAAGACCCTGCTCCATAGCGATGGGATGAATCAGCTCGATGGTCATCTCTACGTTATCACCAGGCATGCACATCTCTGTGCCTGCAGGCAGATTGCATACACCGGTAACGTCAGTTGTTCTGAAGTAGAACTGAGGTCGATAGTTGTTGAAGAAAGGAGTATGACGTCCACCCTCGTCCTTGGTCAGAACGTAAACCTGAGCGGTAAACTTCTTGTGGCAGGTAACGCTGCCGGGTTTAGCAAGAACCTGTCCTCTTTCGATTTCAGTTCTCTGAACACCACGAAGCAGAGCACCGATGTTATCACCAGCCTGAGCCTCGTCAAGCAGCTTACGGAACATCTCGATACCGGTAACAACAGTCTTCTTGGTCTCTTCCTTGATACCAACGATCTCAACTTCCTCGTTCAGGTGCAGAGTACCACGCTCTACTCTACCGGTAGCAACAGTACCACGGCCTGTGATGGTGAATACGTCCTCTACAGGCATCAGGAAAGGCTTATCTGTATCACGCTGAGGATCAGGAATATACTCGTCAACAGTGCTCATCAGCTCCATGATCTTGTCGCCCCACTCGCCGTTGGGATCTTCCAGAGCCTTCAGAGCGGAACCCTTGATGATCGGGCAGTCTGTGAAGTCGTACTCCTCAAGCTGCTCGGTGATCTCCATCTCAACCAGCTC